>FLOH01000443.1_pt1 | contig 90835 bp, 96 predicted proteins | sample 756751 | NCBI WGS metagenome assembly FLOH01 (sample SAMEA4026879, study PRJEB14308) | marine metagenome | biome: coastal water; material: water | depth 74 m
TACGCTTGCATATAACTTGCCGAGCTATCACACTGAAATTGCTATCTCTATGGGTCGCGACGGTGCTTGGGGTAATTGGATTGAACGATGGACTGCAGAAGAGGCGCGCCATGCAATCGTGATCCGCGACTACTTAATGGCAACCCGTGGCGTAGATCCATATGAACTTGAAGATTTGCGTATGGCGCATATGTCTTTGGGATACCAGACGCCATACGAAAACGATATGTTGCACACAATCGCCTATGTGTCATTCCAAGAGCTCGCTACTCGAATTTCTCATCGCAATACAGGCAGGATTTCTAATGATCCGATTGCTGAAGCAATGATGCAGAGAGTTGCTCTGGATGAGAACCTGCACATGCTCTTTTATCGCAATACGCTAAGCGCAGCCCTGGATATGGAACCAAATGCTGCAATGCGCGCCATAGCAGATGTCGTTACCAACTTTGATATGCCTGGGGCGAATATGCCAGGCTTTGGACGTAAGGCAATCCAAATTGCTTTGGCTGGAATCTATGACTTACAGCAACATTTAGATGATGTTGTAGCCCCCGTTCTGCGCGCATGGAACGTTTTTGAACGGACCGACCTTTCTGGTGATGGGCTAGTTGCCCTTGAAGAGCTAAAGACTTTTATGGATACCACCTATAAGGCAGCAGCTACATTTAACGATAAGCGTGAAGTCCACTTCGAGCGTCAAATTGCTCGAGGCATTGCACCAATTCGCATCACCAACTAACTCTGAAATAAGATGGGTGCCATGACGCGCACATATCTGGTTGAGACTTATGGGTGCCAGATGAATGTTCACGATTCTGAACGTATCGCAGGGTTACTTGATGAGGCTGGATATATCCCTGTTGCTGAAGGCGTGCAAGCGGATATTGTTGTTTTTAATACCTGCGCAGTTCGTGAAAATGCTGACAATAAACTCTATGGAAACTTAAGTTTCTTAGCTCCCATCAAAAAGAAGAATCCTGCAATGCAGATAGCTGTTGGAGGCTGTCTTGCGCAGAAAGATCAAGCAATTATCTTGAAGAAAGCGCCTTACGTTGACGTGGTCTTCGGTACACATAATGTGGGCTCACTACCCGTGCTTCTTGAGCGCGCCAGAATTGAAGAAGAATCTCAGATAGAAATTCTAGAATCGTTAGAACATTTTCCTTCAACGCTTCCCGCTCGTAGATTCTCAGCATTTACATCATGGGTTTCAATCTCCGTGGGGTGTAATAACACCTGCACTTTCTGCATTGTGCCAACTCTTCGCGGAGTCGAGAAGGATCGCCCTACCGCCGACATTCTGACTGAGATGCGCACATTGGCCGACCAAGGCGTAATAGAAATTACATTGCTTGGACAGAACGTTAATGCATATGGTGTTGAATTTGGTGATCGCGGAGCATTTGCCAAGTTACTTCGCGAGGCGGGAAAGATTGAAGGGCTAGAGCGAATTAGGTTTATGTCGCCTCATCCACGCGATTTCACAGATGATGTAATCGAGGCGATGGCGCAGACTCCCACTGTTATGCCGCATTTACATATGCCCCTGCAATCGGGATCAGATGCAATTCTGCAAACGATGCGCCGTTCATATCGGACCGATAAATATCTTGGAATTCTAGAACGCGTTCGCGCATCACTTCCAAAAGCAATGATCACCACAGATATCATCGTCGGATTTCCTGGCGAAGAAGAGAAAGACTTCCAAGACACACTTGATATCGCTACAGCTGCGCGATTTGCCGCCGCTTATACATATAAGTATTCCATCCGCCCGGGTACTCCAGCGGGGATAATGCCGAATCAAGTTCCTGAATCAATTGTCGGCGAACGCTACACGCGCTTGCATGAACATCAACAGAAAATATCTTTATCTGTTAATCAAGAATCAATTGGCAGAACCCATAGAGTGATGGTTTCAGAGATTGAGGGACGACGAGATGAGGCACAGTCTCGGATGACAGGGCGTTCAGAGGACTTCCGATTGGTGCACTTTAGTAGCGCAACCGATGCACGTCCTGGCGATTTCGTTGATGTAGAAATTGGCCAGGCATCTGCCCATTACCTCATTGGTGATTCCAAATCAGTAATTCGCACTCGTGGAGGAGATGCGCATCAGGCTCGTACGGCACCGGCAACAACTGCGTTAGGTATGCCGAAAGTGCGTGCATGAGCAGAGTTATTGTTATTTGTGGAGCTACCGCTACAGGGAAAAGTGATATTGCAATAGCAGTTGCACAAGAGTTGGGTGCTGAAATTATTAATGCTGACTCGATGCAACTCTATAAAGGCATGGATATCGGTACAGCTAAATTGAGCGTGAATGAACGTGGGGGAGTACTCCACCATCTGCTTGGTGTTCTTCATGTAAAAGAAGATTCAACGGTTGCGTGGTATCAAGATCTAGCTCGTACAACAATTGAGGATATACATGCGCGCGGCAAAGATGCAGTAATAGTTGGAGGCACAGGTTTATATATAAAAGCGATTCTTGATGATTTGAATTTTCCCGATACAAGTCCAGAAATTCGTGCCAAACTCGAGGCAGAAGCTGCAGAGTTCGGTGCAGCATCTCTCTTCTCGCGTTTGAGTGAGCTGGATCCAGCTGCTGCCATCGCCATTGACCAGGCGAATACTCGCCGAATTATCAGAGCGTTAGAGGTGATTGAAATTACTGGAAAGCCATTTACGGCGAATCTTCCACGAGAAGATAGCTCACGTTATCCCGATGCGATGCAATTTGGTTTAGTGATGGATCGCGAGCATCTGCGAGACCGAATTGATCAACGAGTCGATCGTATGTGGGAGGCAGGCTTTGTAGCTGAAGTTGATTCCTTGATCGCTGAAGGAATCTCTGAAGGAGTGACGGCGCAGAAGGCGCTTGGATATGCCCAAATCATTTCAATGCGCAGCGGTCAGATGAGCGAATTGGATGCGAAGGAAGATACAAAGAGAGCAAGTCGCCAATATGCCCGCAGGCAAGAAACCTGGTTTTCGCGAGATTCACGAATTCAGTGGGTAGCCCAACGCCAACCCCGATTAGAAACCATTCTTGAGAAGATAAACTCCTAACCTCATGAGCGCTCCCATTATTGCCTCCTATGGCCACGGAACTGAGAATGACTTTCTGATTCTCTTTAATCCGGATGAGTCAATTGAGATTTTGCCTCACCAGGTAGCAGCAATGTGCAGCCGCAGTTCTGGAATTGGTGCAGATGGATTTATTCGAATTGCACGCCGTGAAGATAGATGGTTTATGGATTACCACAATGCCGATGGCACGATTGCCGAGATGTGCGGTAACGGAATTCGCGTGATGGCAAAGTACTTGATCACTCATGGCCATCAGCCTGAGGGAATTTTTGCCATTGACACTCGAGATGGAATGAAGCATCTGCGCGTTCCGCTGGAAGGCGATATCTCAGTGAATATGGGCAAGGTGACTGATGAGATGGAAGAGATTGAGACGACCAATAATTCGCGTACCTGGTCTGGATACAACATCAGCGTTGGCAACCCACATGCCGTGGTCTTCGTAGATTCACTAGATGATGTTGGTTCGTTGGAAAACGCTCCATTGGTTACACCCACATCTTCTTATCCAGAGGGCGTCAACGTTGAATTTGTTGAAATCCTCAAGAGCGGCGAAGCAAAAATGCGCGTGCATGAACGCGGCAGTGGCGAGACTCGCTCATGTGGAACTGGCACCTGCGCTGTGGCACTTGCTGCCATACTTAAAAGTAACGGCTCGCTTCCGGCTCGCTGGACAATCTATCCACCTGGCGGTCGTCTCATTGTTGATATTGATGGACACTCGAATGCAACCCTGATTGGACCTGCCGTGATTGTGAGCGAGCATGATATTACAAAATATTTAACGCAATGACTAATCCAGAGGATGGTTACGACAAGCTCTTCAATGAATTACTTCTTGAGAGCGCCAGGGCGGCGGCAGATTTTGACGCCGATGAAAGCGACTTCCAAGAAAATGATCAGCAAGAACTTTCTGATAGAAATGCGCTTCGCCGTATCAAGGGATTTTCCACGGAACTTCAAGATATCTCCGAGGCTGAATACCGCCAACTTCAACTAGAACGCGTCGTATTAGTTGGTGTTTGGACTGAAGGAAGTGCGGAGATGGCCGAAAATTCCATGGCGGAATTGAAGGCCTTAGCTGAAACTGCGGGTTCTGAAGTGATGGATGCATTGATTCAACGTCGCGATAGACCAGATCCTGCGACATATATTGGATCTGGAAAAGTGATTGAGCTGCGCCAGATTGTTATCGCTACGGGTGCCGACACCGTTGTCTGTGATGGTGAATTATCACCTGCGCAGCTACGTACTCTGGAAGATAAGTTAAAGGTCAAAGTTGTCGATCGCGTTGCTCTGATCCTTGACATCTTTGCCCAACATGCGAAGAGCAAAGAAGGTAAGGCACAAGTTGAGTTGGCGCAGATTGCATATTTACTTCCCAGGCTTCGCGGTTGGGGAGATTCACTTTCGCGCCAAGTCGGTGGTCGCGCAGCCGGCGGTGCTGGTATCGGCGGACGAGGTCCCGGTGAGACAAAGATAGAGACAGATCGTCGACGTATTCGTGACAAGATGGCAAAGTTACGTCGAGAAATTGCCGAGATGAAAACTTCTCGTGATACCAAGCGGCAAGAACGCAAACGATTTAATATTCCATCCGTTGCGATAGCTGGATATACCAATGCAGGTAAATCTTCCTTACTCAATTCACTTACGGGAGCGGGAGTATTAGTTGAAAATGCTCTCTTTGCAACCTTGGATCCCACGGTGCGCAAATGCGAAACAAAGGAGGGTCGCATCTATACTCTCTCAGATACTGTCGGATTTGTGAGACACCTGCCACATCAGCTTGTTGATGCATTTAAATCAACGCTCGAGGAAGTGTCGGGAGCAGACCTAATTGTCCACGTTGTCGATGGCTCGCATGCGGATCCATTTGAACAGATTCGTGCTGTACGACAAGTCATCACTGAAATCGGGGGAGGCGAGATACCTGAAATTATCGCAATCAATAAGGTTGATATTGCTAATCCAGATATAGTGATGGAAATATTGCGTAAAGAACCTAACAGTTATGCTTTCTCAGTCCGCTCAGGTTTTGGTGTAGATGGATTAGTGCACGCAATTGAGAAATCACTTCCTCATCCAAGCGTGGAGATAACAACTGTAATTCCTTATAGCCGAGGCGATTTAGTGAGCGCGATCCATGAGCAAGGTGAAATCCTGAGTGAGGAACATCTCGCCGAAGGCACAGCCATTCATGCCTATGTGGATGGCGGGCTTGCTCGGGCAGTAGAGATTGCTACCGCCAAGCAGGAATAAAAGCGACACGCCGTCTGTTATATCGTCTGGATAGTAGGGAATGCGCAACTATTCGCGCATGTCGGGTAGGTTCACCCGCTCATGCTAGATATTTGGAAGCGAGGTGAGAGCAGTGGCAACAGATTACGACACACCAAGAAAGACCGACGAGGAGCTTCACGAGGAATCGTTAGAAGAACTCAAAGCAAAGCGTGTTGATGCACAGTCAGGCCAGATCGATGTAGATGAAGCAGAAGCTGCAGAGAATCTTGTGCTTCCAGGTGCAGACCTTTCTGGTGAGCAATTATCGGTTCGAGTTGTGCCCGCACAGTTAGATGAATTCTCATGTTCGCGGTGTTTCTTAATTCATCACATTACCCAGCTTGCTAAGGGTGAAGGCGCTAAAGCAGTTTGTAAAGAGTGCTCGTAAGTTCTTGAGATTTTTTTGAACTTACCAACCAATAAGGCGTGGAGTCGCGTGCATCCTTGAGCGTGATCTTCACACCTGTTGAAATCCAAAATGTTATTGCTAAGAATGCTGCAGGGTCGGCATCACGAGTACGCAGACTGCGCATTTGCGCAGCGGTCAACAGTTCAACGTTCCCCAGGTATTTAATTTCTATATGAGCCCTACCGATTCTCAACTCGCCATCTGCAATGCGAATCTCAGAGCGAGCTCGAATTGCAACTATGAGAAGAATCCCTGTTGCCACAAGCCAGGCAATAAAGGCGCTTCGATTATCAAAGGCTGCCCATACTGCAATCACGAGGGAGAGAAACATCAAATAGATGAAAGCCAAAAGCCACAGAGGAGGATGAATCACTTCCCTGAAGGCCATGTGGCTTAGGTTATCCTGCAAATCACAGTCACGCACAAGATACCTAGTAACGCACTAGATGAAGTAACCTAGGTACATGAGTCGCGTTGCTAGTACATCACCCCCTCAAGGATCAATGATTCCTGAGCGACACGAACTTTCTCCTGCAACCGGTAGTCAGATTCCTTCCCACTTTAAACACTGTTTTGGATGTGGTGAATTACATCCGACAGGTCTGCATCTTCTGGCTCGCGTCGGCGAAGGCGTTGATATCACTGCAGAATTTATTGTGACTGAAGATCACCAAGGCGCCCCTGGGCTAGCCCATGGCGGTCTTTTATCACTTGCATTTGATGAGGCCCTTGGGAAACTAATGTGGTTACTTCGAGCCCCAGCAGTAACTGCGCGTCTTGAGACAGATTTTCTTAAGCCAGTACCAATCGGAACGAAGATTTACATTACAGCCAGAATTACCGGTCAACTCAGACGCAAAGTTTATTCAGAGGCTGAAGGTCGACTCGGTGGGCCAGACGGTCAAATTGCAGTTCGCGCAGCGGCGCTCTTTGTCATTGTGCCGATGAAACATTTTCTAGAGAATGCGCCCCCTGAATATATGGCCGCCATGCGCAAAACCCCTGAGCTCTTGAGTTTTGTAGATCCAGAATTCGATATCAATCCATGAACAAGCTTCGAGTTCTTATCACCAGGCTTGATCCCAATCTGCCGCTACCGAAGTACTCCAAAGGCGGTGACGCAGGAGCCGATATCGTCTCTCGTATAGATGTCACGATTGCACCTGGTGAACGCGCCTTGGTGCCTACCGGAATTTCAATCGCGCTACCTGATGGTTATGTCGCGCTAGTACATCCTCGCTCAGGTTTAGCGATCAAACATGGAGTCACGTTGGTCAATGCGCCCGGGACTGTAGATGCGGGCTTTCGAGGAGAATTACAATGCATCATGATCAACCACGATCCCACCGAGAGCGTAAGCTTTAAACGCGGCGATCGTATTGCGCAATTAGTTTTCCAGAAAGTAGAGAGCGCCGAATTTGTAGAAGTGGATGAACTTCCGGGCTCAGGGCGAGCCGCAGATGGCTTTGGGTCGACCGGACTTCAATGACGACACAGGGTGATCGCGAAAAAATTCTGCAAGCCTTTGGAGGCAAGAAGGGGCTTATCGATTCTGGGATTCCATTAGTAATTTTTCTCGCTACCTTTAATATCAGTGGCGCCCTGCAAACTGCGCTCTATGCATCGATTGGAATTTCTGCAATTTTGACGATTACACGACTAGCGCGGCGAGATACCGTGCAACACGCAGTGAGTGGCTTTATAGGCATTCTTATCTGTGCTTGGTTTGCTAATCGAACAGGAAATGCAAGCGATCTCTATATTCCAAAGCTCCTTACCAATTTAGGATATGGATCACTCTATTTGATTGCAAACCTGGTCGGATGGCCCATTCTTGGCTTAATACTTGGCCCGATCTTAGGTGAAAACCTCAAGTGGCGAAATCATCCAGAACGTAAACGAGCCTACATTCGAGCGAGCTGGCTATGGATCTTGATGTTCTTTACACGTATTGCTGTGCAGTATCCGATTTATAGAAGCGGAAATGTAAATTTACTAGGGACGGTCAATTTAGCGATGGGATATCCACTCTTTATCGCAACCGCATATGGATCGTGGCTCATTCTAAAGAGCACACCAAAAATTACCGAGCAATAAAGCAGTCTTTAATAAGATCTTCAGCCACGGGAGATGCGACAAATAGAAGTTCATCCCCTGCAATAAAGAGATCACTTGGAGCAGGGGTAATGACGCGGCCGTCTCGCACAATTGCGGCAAGGGATGCATCTTCTGGCAGGGTAACTTCTTCAACTGTCTTGCCAATACATGTGGATGTATCTGGAAGTGTAATCTCGACGAGATTTGCTTGCCCGCCTCTAAACGAAAATAGACGCACGACATCTCCAACGCTTACGGCTTCTTCAACGAGCGCAGAGATGATTCGTGGAGTTGATACTGCAACATCTACGCCCCATGATTGGTCGAAGAGCCATTCATTCTTCGGATGATTAATGCGAGCAACAACGCGAGGAACACCGTATTCAGTCTTGCCAAGTAGTGATGCGACAAGATTAACTTTGTCATCGCCAGTTGCAGCAACAAGTACCTGGCAGGTATTGAGTTGGGCACTATCGAGCGATGCAATTTCGCAAGCATCTGCCATGAGCCACTCTGCATCAGGGACAGAATCGATTTTCAGCGCTTTCGGATCACGGTCAATGAGAAGCACTTGATGCCCATTGTCTAGAAGTTCGCGCGCAATGGCGCGACCCACATTCCCAGCACCTGCAATTGCAATTCTCATCTTCTATTCACCGGGACCTTCCTCAAGAGCTGCATCTGCAGTCAGCATTGCATCATCTCGAATTGTCATATGAACGAGGTCTCCATCTTGGAGCACGGTGTGGGGATCAGGAATAAGTCCTTCCCCTAATCGAGTAAGGAAGGCGACTCGAGCCTGCGTTGCACTTTCGAGTTCGGAAATCGAGCGCCCGTACCAATCGACATGTGGGTGTACTTCAAGTAATTGCACCGTACCTGTGGCATCACGCCATTCAGAGCGTGCACCTCCCGGAGCAATACGACGAAGAATTTGATCTGTTGCCCAAATAACGGTTGCCACCGTCGGAATTCCTAAGCGCTGATAAATTTCAGCGCGTCCTGGATCATAAATACGTGCGACAACATTAGTGACGCCATAATTTTCACGAGCTACTCGAGCCGCAAGAATATTTGAGTTATCACCATTGCTCACTGCTGCAAATGCTTGAGCTCCTTCGATACCGGCCTCAAGAAGTGTGTCGCGGTCAAACCCAACACCGAGAACAGTGCGTCCTTTGAAATTAGGGCCCAAGCGGCGGAAGGCTTCTTTAGTTTGGTCGATGATTGCCACTGAATGTCCGGCTGCTTCAAGTTCAATTGCCAGGGAAGAACCCACTCGACCGCAACCCATTATCACTACGTGCACGGGGATAACTTACTACCCTCTTAACATTTTCTCTCCACTAGGCTTGCCCTTATGTCATCTTCTAAGAGAACGACCCTGCAAGTGGGAGAGAAAATTAGGGTGACTATCGAAAAAATCGCCCATGGCGGCCATTTCATCGCTCGTTATGAAGGCGCTGTTATCTTCGTGCGCCATGGAATTCCTGGGGAACTCTGCGAGGTAGAAATTACTAGCGTCGGAGCATCCTTTAATCGTGGAGATGTCTGTGAAGTCATAGAACCATCCTCAGATCGGGTCAGCGCACCGTGTCGCTTTGCTCATCGTTCAGGATGCGGCGGATGCGACTTTCAGCATATTTCAGTGGCGCGTCAAAGAGATCTTAAAAGCGATGTCATTACAGAACAGTTTTCGAGAATTGCAAAGATGGATATCAGCGTCGATGTTGAAGAGGTTGCAGCCCCTCTTGGCTGGCGTACGCGTTGCAGCGCCGTGACAACGAAATCTGGCGCACTGGGTTTTTACCAAGCTAGAAGCCATAAAGTTGTCCCAGTCGACGATTGCCGCATCTTGGTTCCTGAGATGAAATATGCCGAACTTGCCCAACGCGGTTCAAAGCCGGATCAAAGAATTGAAATCTCAATATCAAACACTGGCGAACGCACAATCGCAACAGCGCATTCGGGTGGTGAATCACCACTTCGTATAAGTGATGGACCCGATATTTCTCATTACAGAGTTGGGGATAGCTCATTTGAAGTGAGTCAAAAATCATTTTGGCAGAGCCATAAGGATGCGCCTCGAATTTTGACTGAAGCAGTCTTGCAATATGCGCAGTTACAAAGCGATGACTCTGTTCTCGATCTTTATGGGGGAGTAGGGCTCTTTGCCGCCAGCTTTCTTGAATTAATTGGACCAACAGGCACGGTCGATATTGTTGAAGGAAGCAAAAGCGCCACAGCAGATGCGGAGCGAAATTTCGCAAGCGCTAAAAATGTGAAGATTCATACAGGCGATGTTGCCCGTGTCATTACTCGCTTTGAGCGAGCCGATGTCATCGTCTTGGACCCACCTCGTGAAGGCGCCGGAAAACAGGTGCTTGAAAAGTGCACACAGCTTGGAGCTCGCGTCATTGTTTATGTGGCGTGTGATCCAGCAGCTCTTGCGCGTGATGCGGCCTACCTAGCCGAATCCGGTTACAGCTTAAAGGCGATGCGTGCCTTTGACCTCTTTCCTATGACTCACCACATCGAATCGGTTGCACAATTTGTGGCCAGTAAGGTATCTTGATGTCAAGATATCTCCCATGAAAGAAGTGCTGCAATGAGCCTGAACTCCCTTGGAAGCAAGAAGACCCTGACAGTTGCAGGCAGTTCCTATGAGATCTTCGATATCTCGCAGGTCAAGGGCGCCTCTGACCTTCCCTTCTCACTCAAAGTGCTCCTTGAAAATCTTCTGCGCACCGAAGATGGCGCCAATATTACAACTGAACATATTGCAGCCCTTGCTCAGTGGGATCCGGCGATTGAGCCAGATACTGAAATTCAATTCACTCCAGCGCGAGTAGTAATGCAGGACTTCACAGGAGTTCCATGCATCGTCGACCTTGCAACTATGCGCGAGGCAATTGTGGAGCTTGGGGGAGATCCTTCAAAGGTTAATCCACTGGCCCCAGCTGAGTTAGTAATTGATCACTCTGTGATCGCTGATGTCTTTGGAAGTAAAGATTCTTTTGAGAAAAATACAGATATTGAATACGAACGTAATCACGAGCGCTACAGATTCCTGCGTTGGGGGCAGGGCGCATTCGATGAATTTAAAGTTGTACCGCCTGGAACCGGAATTGTTCACCAAGTAAATATCGAGTATTTGGCTCGAGTCGTCATGACGCGTACCGTTAATGGAGTTCTCAGCGCTTATCCAGATACTGTCGTCGGAACGGATTCGCACACAACTATGGTCAACGGGCTGGGGGTTCTAGGGTGGGGAGTAGGCGGCATCGAGGCAGAAGCTGCGCTACTTGGTCAACCTGTCTCCATGCTTATTCCTCGCGTTGTTGGATTTAAACTTTCGGGTGAATTACCAGTTGGAACAACTGCAACTGATATGGCGCTGACGATTACCGAGATACTGCGCAAACATGGCGTTGTTGGAAAGTTTGTTGAGTTCTATGGTCCCGGAGTTGTCTCGGTACCGATGGCAAATCGAACAACTATCGGAAACATGTCACCAGAATATGGCTCTACGTGCGCCATCTTCCCCATCGATGAAGAGACCCTTCGCTACCTTCGCCTGACTGGACGTAGCGAAGATCAGATTGCACTTGTCGAAAAGTATGCAAAGGCTCAAGGAATGTGGCATGACCCTTCTACTTCACCTCGCTTTTCAGAACATATCGAATTAGATCTCTCTACTGTTGTCTCATCTATTGCCGGCCCAAAGCGCCCTCAAGATCGAATCTCATTGACCGCCTCTAAAGAGTCCTTTGAGCAGATTCTTCCAACGTACTTCTCGGAAAAGACCGGCAAAGAGGCTTACCCTGTCAACGTTAAGGGCACCAACACCACCATTAAAAATGGCGATGTGGTGATTGCTTCAATTACATCGTGCACCAATACCTCTAACCCGTCCGTCATGATTGGCGCCGCTCTGCTTGCCAAGAAGGCGGTAGAGAAAGGGCTTACATCAAAGCCATGGGTAAAGACCACCTTGGCACCGGGCTCAAAGGTTGTTACCGATTATTACGATCGAGCTAATCTGACTCAATATATGGAGGCCCTTGGTTTTAATCTTGTGGGTTATGGCTGTGTTACATGTATTGGAAACTCAGGACCACTTCCGCTTGAGATCAGCAAAGCAGTCAATGAGAAAGACCTTGCAGTGACTGCAGTTCTTTCAGGAAATAGAAACTTTGAAGGCCGCATTAGCCCTGATGTGAAGATGAACTATTTAGCTTCACCTCCACTTGTCGTTGCATACGCTCTTGCCGGAACAATGGATCACGATTTTGAATCCGATTCTTTGGGTACCGATAAGTCCGGTAATCCAGTCTTTTTGAAGGATATCTGGCCTTCAGCGCAAGAGATTCAAACAGTTATTGAATCGTCAATTTCTTCAGAAATGTTTAAAAAAGATTATGCAACAGTATTCGATGGAGATCATCGCTGGAAGTCACTCGATACGCCAACAGGTAAGACATTTGATTGGGATCCACAATCCACCTACGTTCGCAAGCCACCGTACTTCGAAGGCATGCCTGCAGAACCAAAACCGGTTACAGATATAACAGGTGCGCGCGTACTTGCAATATTAGGTGATTCAGTCACAACTGATCACATTTCACCAGCTGGAAATATTAAAGCTGATTCACCAGCTGGAAAGTATCTTGAAGCACATGGAGTTGATCGTAAGGATTTCAACTCATATGGCTCTCGCCGCGGAAATCACGAAGTAATGATTCGTGGAACTTTTGCAAATATTCGCCTTAAAAATCTCTTGCTCAATGGAGTCGAAGGTGGATTCACAAGAAACTTCCTCAGCAATGGTGATCAGGCAACAATTTACGATGCATCAGTTGCATACCAAGCTGCAGGAGTTGGTCTGGTAATCCTTGCCGGAAAAGAATATGGATCTGGTTCATCACGCGACTGGGCCGCAAAAGGAACTGCGCTACTTGGCGTCAAGGCGGTCATCGCCGAAAGTTTTGAACGTATCCATCGTTCAAATCTCATTGGAATGGGTGTGCTTCCATTGCAATTTACCGATGGCGCTAGCGTTCAATCTCTTGGACTCACAGGCGATGAAACATTTATGATTTCAGGAGTTGATGCTCTCAATAACGGTTCTATTCCTAAAGAGGTCACTGTGACCGCAGGTGGTAAGAGCTTTGCCGCCAAGGTACGTATCGATACGCCTGGAGAGGCGGATTACTATCGCCACGGTGGAATCATGCAGTACGTACTGCGCCAACTGCGTGGCTAATCTAGACTGCTCCAATGCTTGAATCGATTAAGAGCCCAGAGGATCTGCGCACCCTGTCACAGGATGAGCTAGTCATACTCTCCGAAGAGATTCGCCAATTTCTTATCGCAAAAGTTTCAAAGACCGGCGGACATCTGGGTCCAAATCTAGGCGTTGTCGAACTAACGCTTGCTATCCATCGCATCTTTAATTCACCACGCGATGTCGTTCTCTTCGACACCGGACATCAGTCATATGTACATAAAATTGTCACAGGACGCGCCGACCAATTTGATTTGCTGCGTCAACGTGGCGGAATAGCTGGCTACCCCAACCGTCGCGAAAGCGCCCATGATGTAATCGAAAATTCACATGCATCAACTGCGCTCTCATGGGCCGATGGAATTTCTCGGGGGTTCTCGCTGACCGGTCAGAGAGATCGCCATGTCGTCGTCGTAGTCGGTGATGGAGCACTCACTGGTGGAATGTCTTGGGAAGCACTCAATAACATCGCAGCAGCTGATGATCGGAATTTAATAATTGTTGTTAATGACAACGAGAGGTCCTATTCACCCACTATCGGAGGTCTTGCTACCTATCTTTCAACACTTCGAGTAACTCGTGGCTATGAACGTTTCCTTGATTGGGGCAAGGAAGTTCTCGCAAAGACTCCAGTAGTCGGCAGCCCAATTTATGAAACTTTGCACGGAATGAAGAAGGGCATCAAGGACATTGTGGCCCCTCAAGGAATGTTTGAAGACCTTGGCCTTAAATATGTTGGCCCCATCGATGGCCACGATATTACTGCTATGGAGCGAGCTCTTGAACAGGCTAAAGAATTTGGTGAACCAGTACTTATTCATGTCATCACTGAAAAAGGGCGAGGCCATAAGCCTGCAACAGATGATGAAGCTGAGAAGTTTCATGCTGTTGGAGTAGTTGATCCAGAAACTGGCGCACCTCTTGCAGAGTCATCTACCAGTTGGACCGATATCTTTGCTGAAGAGTTAACCCTCCTGGGCCACGAACGCAGCGATATCGTAGCTATTACCGCTGCAATGCTTGGACCAACAGGGTTAGATAAATTTGAAGAGACATTCCCTGATCGCACAATAGATGTCGGTATCGCCGAACAACATGCAGTAACAAGTGCTGCAGGCCTTGCCTTTACTGGACTGCATCCAGTCGTTGCACTTTATTCGACCTTCCTTAATCGCGCCTTTGATCAGTTACTCCTTGATGTTGCACTGCATAAGGCGGGAGTTACCTTCGTTTTAGATCGCTCTGGTATTACAGGCGATGATGGACCTTCTCACCACGGAATATGGGATTTAGCGTTGACCGGAATCGTTCCAACTCTTCACGTTGCAGCTCCTCGCGATGCTGCCCGACTACGAGAAACTCTCCGTGAAGCTCTTCTCATTTCTGATGCTCCATCTCTTATTCGCTTTCCTAAGGGCGCAGTCCAGCCAGATATTCCAGCCTTCGAACGCCGCGATGGCATAGATGTTCTCTATCGCGGAGAGAGTGCCGATGTACTTCTTGTCAGCGTTGGCGCAATGGCTGCTATCGCTGTTGAAGCGGCATCTCAGGCATACCGCGAAGGCGTTGGCGTCACAGTTATTGATCCGCGTTGGGTAAAGCCGCTGCCAGAATCGCTGATCACCATGGCCCAGCGCTACAAGAGCGTTGTTGTCCTTGAAGATGGAATTCGCCATGCTGGAATTGCTAGCTCAATATCTGAGCTCTTCCGTGAGTGCGGGCTCAACGTTGCCATCCACAGTATCGGTGTACCGCTTGAATTTATCGAGCACTCAAAGCGAGCACAGATAATGGAAGATTTAGGAATTACAGCTCAGAAGATTTCACGCGATATTGTCGAGTGGAGTTCTACTGTGGTAGAGATGCAATACCCGGTGCATGAAAGCGCTGACCAGAAACAGCCTCGCTAATTCCTTCGCGGTCCAGGTAGGGAAGTATTCCTCCAAGATGCATCGGCCAACCAGCGCCCATCAACATGCAGAGATCAATCTCAGCCGGAGTTGAAACGACGCCTTCATCAAGCATCATGCGAGCTTCCTCAGCTAGCGCTTTGAGTGCACGTATCCGAACTTCATCAGCAGTTGATGGAGTACTTCCCTTATGGACCAGAGCAAGGGCTGCAGGATTGGCACCGACGCTGCCATCTGCGTTCTTGATATAGAAAGTTTTAACTCCCTCTTTGACCATCGCCTGCATCGTGGGGGAGATGCGATAGCGGGGCCCAAGATTCTTATTGAGAGTTTCAGCCACATGCAGCGCCACACCTGGCCCTACAAGTCCCAGTAGTTCAAATGGAGACATCGGGAAACCGATACTGCGCATTGCATTATCGGCAACTGCAGGCTCTGTTCCCTCATCGACTGCATCGGTGATCTCACCCATAAAGCGAGTGAGCAAGCGATTAACAACGAAGCCAGGAGCATCTTTGCAGATGATCATTGTTTTTTTGAGCTCTTTACCTATAGCCACGGCTGTAGCAGTTGTCGCATCATCGGTCTTTGAAGTGCGAGCAACCTCAAGAAGAGGCATCACTGCAACAGGGTTGAAGAAGTGAAAGCCCACTACGCGTTCTGGGTGTTCAAGGCCTTCACTCATACGCTCGACAGAGAGCGATGACGTATTAGTGGCTAAGACACATTCTGGTCCGACAATCTGTTCAAGCTTCTTAAAGAGTTCCTGCTTGAGTGTGAGCTCTTCAAAGATTGCCTCAATGACAAAATCACAACCAGCAAAAACTTGTTGGTCGGCAGATCCGCTGATTAATAGCGTAAGGCGGCCCGCAGATTCAGCGCTCATACGCTTCTTCTCGACCAACTTGGCGAGCTCTGCCTTAACCCACGCAACGCCTTTATCCGCGCGCTCTTGATCGATATCTGTCATGACAACAGGACATTTGAGATTACGTAGAAGCAGGAGCGCTAGTTGTGAAGCCATGAGCCCTGCACCAACTACTCCGACGCGAGAAACTTTTCTGGCAAGAGCAGGCTTGGGCGCACCTTCAACTTTTTTGCGCTTCTTCTGAATAACGTTGAAGGCATAAAGGGATGCGCGCAGTGGATCTGACATTACAAGATCTGCCAAGGTTGCATCTTCAGCATCAAAACCTTCGGCGCGTGTATTGGTTCGCGCGGCAGCGATGAGTTCAAGGGCCTTGGTAGGAGATGCGATTTCTGCGCCGCCATATTTTTTCAAGGCAGCAGCGCGGCCGGCGGCAAGGGAGGCATCCCATGCGGGATCAGTTGAATAATCTTTACGCTCGATTTTTCTTGCACCACTTAAGATAGAGGCAGCAAAGGCGACAGATTTTTCAAGGAAATCTGAAGGCTCATAGATAGCATCAACAACTCCGAGTGCAAGTGCATCCTTAGACTTCATCATGGTGTTGTTATTGAGTGCATTACCAATAATTACTTGCACTGCGCGTTCTGGGCCGATGAGCTTTGGGACAATCGTTGCACCGCCCCACCCAGGAACGAGCCCTAGGAATACTTCAGGAAGAGCGGTAAAGGCGGTACTTGCCAGAGTGCGGTAGGTACAGTGAAGTCCAACTTCTAGACCGCCACCGAGGGCTAACCCATTAATGAAGGCGAAGGTTGGAATACCAATCTCATCAAAGCGGCGGAAGACATCGTGACCGAGTTTGCCGATAGCTAACGCCTGCTCGCGCTTATTAAGAAAGGCTAGCCCCGATAAGTCTGCGCCGGCTGCAAAGATAAATGGTTTACCAGTAATAGCGATTGCCGCAGGCTCTCTCGATGCTGCATCGGTGATGGCAGCGCCAAGTGCCTGAAGTGATTGCGGGCCAAATGTATTGGGACGATTATGATCAAAGCCATTATCGAGTGTGATGAGCGCAAGGTTTCCTGCAAATCCGAAGGGAGTTAGATCTACATCACGAACTAGCGCATGCGTTACTACCTCTTCAGGTGCACCTTCAGGAAGGGCCATTGGTGTTGTCATTAGCGTTCTGCTCCAGTGCTCGCTGTACCGTTCCAGTGTGGGTTCTCCCAGATGACTGTGCCACCCATTCCAAGACCGATACACATTGTTGTAATGCCATAACGCACATCTAACTTCTCTTCAAATGTTCGCGCCAAATTAAGCATCAGGCGCACACCAGATGATGCCAAGGGATGTCCGACAGCAATTGCGCCACCATAGGGATTAACGCGCGGATCATCATCTGCGATTGCAAAGTGATCAAGGAAAGCTAATACCTGAACTGCAAATGCTTCGTTAATTTCAAAGGCTCCAATATCGCCAATTACAAGTCCAGCTTTATCAAGAGCTTTAATAGTTGCAGGAACTGGTCCGTAACCCATCACTTCAGGTTCCACGCCTGCAAAGGCAAAGGTCACAAGGCGCGCCTTAATAGTTAGCCCAAGTTCGAGAGCTTTCTCTTCACTAGCCAATAACGCTGCAGTTGCACCATCGTTAAGCCCTGATGAGTTTCCTGCAGTGACGCGACCTGCTGGACGAAAGGGAGTCTTTAAACCAGCAAGTCCCTCCATTGTCGTTGTTGGTCGTGGCCCTTCATCAATGGTTGCAATACCCCAACCAAGTTCTGCACTTCGCGCCGCAGTCGGAATTAAGTCGCGCTGAATCTTTCCATCTGCATAAGCCTGGGCAGTTTTGATTTGCGAATTAAGGGCGTAACGATCTGCGCGTTCTTTTGTTAATTGAGGAAAGCGATCATGAAGACGTTCAGCTGTTGCACCCATGGCGAGCGCATCTTGTTCAACAAGTTTTTCTGCCAAATAACGTGGATTGGGATCCATGAGTTCGCCCATTGGATGATTTCCCATATGTTCAACGCCACCTGCGATTGCAATATCATTTGAGCCAAAAGAAATTGCGCCAGCAATTGTTGTCACTGCAGTGAGCGCACCAGCGCACCAGCGATCAATTGAATAGCCCGGTACGGTATTTGGTAGGCCTGCTAAAAGTGTGGCACTGCGACCAATGTTCATTCCTTGATCACCCGTTTGTGTTGCAGCAGCGATAGCAACATCATCGATTGCACTATGTTCAACTTTTGGATTTCTATCTAAGAGCCCGCGAATTGCGCGCACCATCAAATCATCAGCGCGCGTACCGGCATACATCCCTCCCGCTTTTCCGAAGGGTGTGCGAACGGCATCGACTAAGACAACTGTGCGAGACATGGTGATCCTTTACTAGGGGCGGATATAGCGGTTATGTTACCCGCCAGTAAGGATTTATAACAGCCGCTTAGGTTGGTGTGAGCGCAGGCGTGCGAGGCTTTGAGAGATAGGCCCGTAGGACTGTGGTGAGGTAGAGCGCCCAGATGCCTAGTTGTAGCCAGGATGTTGTGTTATCAAAGCCCACAAGGCCACCGAGTGTTGCTCCAAGCAATGAGTCCTTAGGAATCAGGCTTGAAACATCCCAGGCGTAAGACTCCCCACCAGGAAGCCAACCCAGCTCTTGGAATTCATGGACTCCATATGAGAGAACTCCTGCTGCAATAATTACTAGAGCAACTCCAGTGAAGCGGAAGAACTTGCTCAAGTCGAGTCTGATGGCAGATTTGAAAATTAAATAGCCAAGCGAAATTGCAACTGCAAAGCCAAGAATTAATCCCAATGCTGAGCTGCCTGTATTTGCAACTGTATTAAAGTTTGAATAAACAAAGAGCGCGGTTTCTAGGCCTTCGCGAATAACAGCGAAAAACGCTGCTCCAGCAAGGGCTAGCGGCCCTGTACGCAAAGCTGAATCAACTTTTCCATGAAGATCTGCCTTCAAAGTGCGAGCAGTTCGCTTCATCCAAAAAACCATCCAGGTAACAAGTGCCACAGCTAGAAAGGAAGTTGTTCCAACAAAGATTTCCTCGGCGCGCTCAGTGAGTTCCTCAGAAGTTCTAGAGAGAATGAAGCCAATTCCAATACTTCCAACTACAGCAGCGGCAACACCACTCCATAGTGGAAGTAGTAAGTGCCTGCGATCGCTTTTGAGAATATAGGCGACCAGAATTCCGACAATCAGGGAGGCTTCGAGGCCCTCGCGCAACGCAATGATAAAAGTACTCAACATGGGTGGAAATCTAGAGGGTTGGAGGTAATTACGCAACTCTTATGTTGCGTAATTCAGGCTTCCTCGGGTGTGGTTTCTGGCACAGGTTCAGGCGTAGGCACAGCCTCTTTCTCCAGCAAGGCCGCCGTGATGGCCGCGCCTACTAGCTCCACCTGCCATTTTCTGGCTCCAAGTGAGAGTAAATGCTCTCTGACGATCTCTGGAGAGGATTCGGATGTCGATGGCGCTGGGGAAGCCCAACAAATGCGACGAACAAGTTCGGGAGTGATGAGGTTTTCGACAGGAATGTTGTTTTCTTGGGCAATAACTTCTATGCGAGCACGTGCATGAGAAAGCGGTGCGTACTTATCTGGAAACTTATCTCTCCACAATTTAATTGGCGGCAATATGTCGGCGTTAGTGCGAAGTGCTGGCCAGTCTTTTTCTTCGAGTGCAACAGCGCGTGCCACTGCATCTAGCCAAGCTTTCAGATTTTCTAACCAACGTGCTCGAAGTCCAAGTGGGCGCAATACTTTTTCAAACTCTTTTTTGGTTGCAACTGGGTTAAGTGCAATCTCAACTATTGCTGAGTCGTTAAGTAGTTTGCCTCCGGCGATATCTTGTGACTTTGCTATCTCATCGCGAGTAATCCAGAGTTCGCGAATAATTGCTAATTGATCTCGGCGCTTAATTTTATGCATTCCAGAAGTTCTGCGCCAAGGATCTACTCGAGGTGGTGGAGGAGGGGCTAAGAGAATTGAAGCAAACTCTTCCTGGGCCCAGGAATATTTTTTCGCATTAACTAAAAGCCCTTCGACTTTATCGCGCAGCTCCACCAGTAGTTCAACATCTAAAGCTGCATAAGTCAGCCACTCTTGAGGCAGCGGCCGCACAGACCAGTCTGCAGCACTGTGTTCTTTAGCAAGAGAAACACCCATCAGAGATTCCAAAAGCGGGCCAAGTCCAACACGGGCCAGGCCTGCAATTCGCCCCCCTAATTCAGTATCAAATAGGCGCGCTGGGTTGATTCCTAACTCTCGAAGGCAGGGCAGATCTTGTGTGCTGGCATGCAAAATAACTTCATCGGTATTGAGTAAATCATTGAGTTCTAACATGAGTGGATGGCCAGGCCCAAAGGCGATGGGGTCAATCAGATGTAATCCACCGTTGGTGCGCTTAATTTGAATTAAGTAAGCACGTGCGCTGTATCGAAAACCTGAAGCGCGTTCGGCATCAACAGCAAAAGGGCCAGTGCCTTTTGCGAGCTGCGCCAATGCAGTTTTAAATCCCGGTTCGCTATCGATTACTGGTGGCGTACCACCGGCGGGTGTGAGCAGCGGTATTGCAGTTATTTCTTCAGACATAAATGTGCTTAACGATGTCTGGCAGATGCAATAGTTGATACCCCATCAGGAATTGGTTCAAGTCCTGCCACATCCGTAATTAAGCGACACCACCCAGCAATGTGTTTCACTATTTCAATAGGATCGGCAATTGCAGGCGTCCATGAAGCACGAATCTCAATTTCTGATTCATCATTTCGTGGAGAAAGTTTTCCGAAAGAGGCACTGGAAACTCGTGTAACAGTTCCACTAGGTGCAGCAAGTGCACACTCTTCCCTTTCTAGGGCTTCAAGAAACCAACTCCAGCCAACCTCTGGCAGAAGCGGATCCTGCTGCATGACAGGATCAACATCTGCGCGGACGAAAGTGACGCAGCGAAATTCGCCTTCCCATGTGTCTTGTCCGCCAGGTTCATGTAATAAGACAAAGCGTCCTGAAGCAATTTCATCTTCATCATTGCCTAGTAGCCCATTACTGACATCGGCTGAAAAAGCAAATGCATATGTTGCTAGTTTTTGTGGGGCCGGAACTTCTTCTAAAATGATTTCAGCGCGCGGTGTAAAAGCGCGTAAGGAGTTAACTAAATCTTCAAATCCTTTGGCATCCACTGCTTAAGAATAAACAGCAGGAAGTCCTTTTCATGGGAGGCAGGGCGGTATTCTTGCTCATATGGCCTCACTCCTTGCACTTTTCTCGAGCATCTTATGGGGGACTTCTGATTTTGAAGGTGGCCGTTTAAGCAAAAAGCATGCACCTTTGGCCGTGCTTGGTTTTTCACAAGTTCTCGGTTTAGTTTTTGGCCTTGCATTAATCATTATTACTGGCGCTTGGGATGCACAGGCACTGGGATCTAACGGATATTTATTTCCTGGAATTGTTGCAGGTTTATTCGGTTACTTCGGTTTGTTCTGTCTTTATGCAGGTTTATCAACTGGACGCATGGGTGTTGTCTCACCTATAAGTTCAATGGGAGCAGTTATCCCTTTGACTTATGCCTTGGTAAATGGCGACAAACTCTCAACAATTACTTCAATTGGAGTTGTTCTGGCTTTGGTAGGAGTTTTTTGTGCCAGTGGGCCAGAGCTTTCTCAGGGCCTTCCTTTGAAACCTTTACTTCTTGCATTTGGTGCAGCGATTGGATTTGGCATAGCACTAACGTCAATCTCGATTGGTTCACAATCAAGTGCACTTATGACCATGGTTTCAATGCGTGGGGCAACTTTCTTTGTCACTGTTGCTCTAGCCCTGAAATTCCACACGATGGGTGGGTTTTCTAAAAAGGAATATCCCTCACTTATTTTTATCGGTATCGCAGATTTCTTGGCCAACGTCTTGCTCGGTGTGGCTTGCACTAAGGGCTTAGTTTCAATTGCAATGGTCTTAGGTTCACTCTTTCCAATTGCAACCGCGCTACTGGCATTTAAGTTCTTGCACGAGCGTTTGCAGAAGGTTCAATACGTAGGGATCGCTTTAGCTGTTGCAGGTGTTGCTCTGATTTCTTCCTTCTAGTTGCGAGCGACGTAGAAATCAGTGCCGTCAACATGAGTGTGAGTGTGTTGGACAAATCTATTGAGCAGCCCTTGCCAATCAATAGGGTGATCCCCGCCGGTCACAGGTGTAACGCTGAGTTCTAGCTGATCTATTAAACCTTGATCGATGAGCTCAAAAATAATAGATGTACCAGCTTCAACCAGAACTCTTTCTCCAAATTGTGATTTTGCCTTTGCCAGCGCCTCTGCTGCAGACATATTCCATAGATGTGATAAATCATTTCCAACAACAGGATTAATAGTTGATCGTGAAAGAATTACTAATGGAACTGGACTTTGTTTATAAGGCTCGTGTCGAGCGGTATTGCCGCCAATTAAAATGCAATCGACTTTACGACGCCTAACCAGAAAGGCCTTTCGATCAGCATCTGAGGAAACTCCGTTAGAGCTATTATCTTTTGAAGTAGAACCATCTCGCCCGACCACCAGCGATGCAACTGTGCTCATTTGTCCTACTATCGCAGATTCGGTGAGAATTCTCAGGCGTAAATCACGCTTGTGAGTTGAGATGTCGCATTAAACCTCGTTAGCCTTAAACCATGTATTGGCGCATTCTTCCTCACGCCGTCGTGGCTCTAGCCCTGACGGTTGGGTTAGCAGCACCTGCCCATGGCGCACCATCCTTAGCTGAGATTCAGGCAAAGGTGCGATTACTTGAAGAAGAAGCTACAACGGCCGCTGAAGGTGCCCAAGAGGCGAAGGTAAAGTTAATTGCACTGACTCGTACACTCAATGGCATTAAAGCAAAAGCTGCCGTCCAGGGAGAAACTCTTTCAGCACTCCAAAAATCATTGGGCACCATAGCAATCGAGCAATACAAGGCTGGTGGTTTAGGTCAATCACTTGAACTTCTTTTTTCTTCAAATCCCACTCTTTATTTATCCTCTGCTGGAGCACTCGATGCAATTAGCCGACGCAAATCGGCCCAACTTCGAAAGTATGAGGCGGCTCAGCAGCGTTTGAGTGCAACAACATTGACCGTCAACGACAAGCTGGCCTTAGTAATTGCAGCTGAAAAGAAATTTAAAGCCCAATCGGCTATGGCTCAAGAAAAGCTGGCCCAAGCAGAAGCTCTACTTTCAAAGTTAACAAAAGCAGAGCGTGAGCGCTTAGCAAAGTTGGCTGAACAAGAAGAGGATGCCGATCAGGCCACATCTCAAGCTGCAGCTCGTGCGCTCTCTGGAATTTCTGGACGGGCGGGAGTTGCAATCAAATATGCCCTCAAGCAAATAGGTGATCGTTATGTATTTGGAGCAGCTGGTCTTGTGACATGGGATTGTTCAGGTTTAACAATGCGCGCTTATCAAGCCGCTGGTGTTTCACTCCCACATTCATCGGCTGCGCAATCACGGTTGGGAAAGCAAGTATCTGTAAAAGCTCTCAAACCAGGTGACCTACTGTTTTATGGTCGTCCAGTTTCACACGTTGGAATGTATATAGGTGGTGGAAAGATGGTCCATGCACCTCGTTCAGGTTCACGTGTGAAAATCACGCCGAGCGGATCTCTTGGAAGCAAGCCTTTAGTTGGAGCCCGCCGTTTCTGATAAAACGTTATTTGTAACCAATGATTTTGGTCCGCGGGCCGGAGGTATAGAAACCTTCATCATTGGTTTAATTGAACGGTTGCCAAAATCCAGCATCATTGTTTACACATCGGCTCAAGAAAACACACAAGCATATGATGCTGATTGGCTGCGTAATTTCGGTGTTGTAGTAATAAGAGACAAAGCAAAAATACTGCTTCCAACACCTCGTGTTAATCGAGCCGTGGCTAAAATTGTTAGAGCGCGCGAGATCAAAACCATCGCTTTCGGCGCTGCTGTCCCTTTAGCTTGGATGTCATTAACACTGCGAAAAGCTGGTGCACAACGCATAGTTGCTTTGACGCATGGCCACGAAGTCTGGTGGGCAAAGGTTTTCCCCTTTAACTTAATTTTGAGACGTATCGGATCGACCACTGATTGCTTGACTTACCTTGGTGAATTTACTCAATCAGCAATCTCAAAGGCACTAACATCTAAGGGTGCAGATGCTATGCAAAAAATCGCTCCAGGAATTGACGTTGAACATTTCAGGGCAGTGGATGCAACTGCGTTGCGTCAATCTTTAGGGTTAACGGATAAGAAAGTAATTGTCAGCGTAGGACGCCTTGTGCATCGCAAGGGTCAGGATTTCCTTATCAAAGCTATGCCGCAGATCCTTAAGCAAGTCTCAGATACCCACCTTTTACTTGTGGGTCAAGGTCCCTATAGAGAACACTTAGAAAAACTCGTTAAAAAACATTCATTGCAAAATAGCGTTAGTTTTATCGGACGCATTCAATACAAGGATCTGCCCGGCTACATCTGCGTGGGAGATATCTTTGCAATGCCATCTAGATCCCGTTTTGCTGGTTTAGAAGTCGAAGGTTTAGGAATTGTTTATCTTGAGGCAAGCGCTTGCGGATTACCGGTTATTGCAGGTGCATCTGGTGGGGCGCCCGATGCAGTTATAGAAGGAGTAACGGGATTTGTAGTCGATGGAACTAACACAGAACAAATAGCCAACAGAGCTATCAAACTCTTATTAGATGAGGAGCTGCGCAGTTCTATGGGTAGTGCAGGACGAAAGTGGGTTGAGAAAGAATGGTGCTGGCAGATTTGGGCTAGCAAGTTTTCCGAGTTACTTGCCTGATAAGCCTTGCTCATGCATGGCATGAATTGCTGCAGTTCGATTAGTAACTTCTAACTTTCTATAGATTGATGCTAAATGAGTCTTAACCGTGGCAGGACTTATAAACAAGCTCTTAGATATTTGTGCAGTAGTTTGACCCTTCTCCAATTGCGCAAGGAGATCAAATTCACGAGCGGTTAACGTGTTGTGGCTATGACTAAAGACTTTCTCTAAACCCTGGGCGCTAAAGTTCAAGGGAGCGATGAGACTATGTTTAATCGCGGCAACCAGCACAGGAATTGGTTCAGATTTTGAAACAAATGCACTTGCGCCAGCTTTCATGGCAGCACGAATGTAATTATCTTGATCGTTAAGAGTTAAGACCACAATTCCTATTTCTCGTGAAACGCTTCTAATCCAACTGACTAGTTCAAAGCCGCTGCCATCTGGCAGGTTGATATCGACGGTCACAACATTTGGTTGTGACGCAGCAATCCCGGCACGAGCCTGGGCAATAGAGGAAGCTTCTGAAATCTGGCTGAAGTCCTCATGTGTGAGAGCCCGCTTTAATCCTTCACGCACAAGAGCGTGATCATCGACAATAAGTAATCTGCTCATGGTGTGAGCAAATCCAGTGAAATTGCAACGTTAGTTCCAGTGAAATCTGATTGGACTTCTATGTGTCCACCCAGTGCAGCAATGCGCTCAGAGATTCCTTGCAAGCCATAGTGATCATTCTTTGCCCGAGCCCCACCAATTCCATTGTCACTAAAGGAAATCTCAAGACGAGTTGCCCGTGAATGCTCCGTTACATTGCTAATAATTTCATTGAAAACCCTAGTGAGTTCAAATGCCAACTCAGGTTGAGATTCGAGTAATTCGTGCTCATCTTGCTGCCTGCGAAGTTCCAAGATCTCACTACGCACTTTCTCTATCAAAGTATTGATATCAAAACGTACAGAACGCAGCGCAGAACGTTTAATTTCATCGTCTTCTTGAAACAATAAAGCATCTAGTCCATAGCCCAACCCCACGAGATCTTGGGCTATGCCATCGTGGAGCTCTTGTGCGAGTTTTACCCGCTGCGTAAGGCTCACATAATTACTTTGTGAAGAGCTGGTCAATCTCCTTTGCGAATTCCTTCGCAACGACATGTCGCTTAAGTGAAAGCTTTGGGGTCAAATGTCCACCAGCGATTGTGAAATCAGTTGTCAGAATAGTGAACTTACGGATTGATTCCGCTTTACTCACTGCCTTATTCGCATCATCGACTGCAGTTTGAATGACAGCAATCAGATCAGGGTCATTGGCAAGATCAGCCAATGAAGCGCCCTCCTTCTTATGGTTTGTGACCCAACCCTTGAGCGCATCTTGATCAATAGTCACAAGTGCTGCAATGAATGGTTGGTTATCGCCAACGACCATGCACTGGCTTACTAGTGGATGTGCACGCAAGCGATCTTCTAGTACGGCTGGAGCAACGTTCTTTCCACCTGCAGTAACAATGAGTTCTTTTTTGCGGCCGACGATATAGAGGAAGCCTTCATCATCGAGCTTTCCTAAATCGCCAGATTTAAACCAGCCCTCAGAATCAAAAACCTCAGCGTTAGCAGCATCGTTCTGCCAGTATCCGCGCATAACAATTCCTCCACGGATCAGAACTTCGCCATCTTCGGCAATCTTGATTGAAGTTCCTGGGATTGGACGACCAACTGAACCAACGCGATGGGCACCAGTTAAGTTCAAGGTTGCACCAGCAGTTGTTTCAGTTAAACCATAGCCTTCTAAAATTGTTACACCAGCGCCTCGATAGAAATGGCCTAAGCGCACACCAAGTGGTGCACCACCAGAGATGGCAGCTTCAACACGGCCACCCATACCTGCACGGATCTTTGAATAGACCAACTTGTCAAAGAGGCCGTGCTTGAGTGTGAGAAGTGGAGAGATTCCCTTTTTATCCATCGCCTCTGAATAAGCAATTGCAACTTCTGCTGCTTTTCTAAATATCTTTCCCTTACCTGCAGCTTCTGCCCGAGCTTCTGCGCCGTTATAAATCTTTTCGAAAATACGAGGAACAGCCAAAACAAATGTTGGCTTAAATGATGCTAAATCAAATGGAAGTCGCCCGACTGGATCACTGCAATGAGCTAAGTGTAAGCCTGCATTAATTGCACCAATTTGAACCATGCGACCAAAGACGTGAGCAACAGGTAAGAACAACAAAGTTGATCCGCCTGGCTTAAGGAATAGATCACTTGCACCTTGCACAACATTTCCGCACTCAGCTAAGAAGTTTCCATGAGTGAGTGAAACACCCTTAGGTTTTCCTGTTGTTCCTGATGTGTAAATTAGTGTTGCCAGAGTATCTGGGCCAAGTGCTGCGCGGCGGCGTTCAATTTCATCATCTGAAACCTGAGCACCGGCATTGCGAAGGACTGCAAGAACATCCTCAGTCATTGTCCAGACGTGCTTAGTGTGTGAAGGTTGAACTGTTTGAACTAATTCACGCAAGGCTGGAGTTTCAACAATGATGCCCACAGTTGAAGAGTCATTGAGAATCCAATCAATCTGCTCTGCAGATGATGTGTCAAAGATTGGAACTACGACAGCTCCTGCATACCAAATTGCAAAATCAAGAATCGTCCATTCGTAACGCGTGCGGGCCATGATTGCCACACGATCACCAACTCCAATACCAGCAGCGATTAATCCCTTGGCAGTTGCTCGGACTTCCTCATCAACTTCTCTGGCAGTAACGCTCTGCCATCCTTCGCCTAGTGGGCGAGACATTGTGATGCGCTCAGGCTCAAACCAAGCGCGTTCTGCAATCAGGTTCGTCAGATTGCCAGCAGTAGCTGAAGGGACAAGGGCGGGAGTTGTGACTTCATTCATGGGGCTAACGCTAGCGTGAGAAATATGAATTACGGAAGAGGGTAACCTTGTCCCATGAGCGATTTGAGCAGTTCAACAATCACGATCGATGCCCCTATAGCCGACGTCCAAGGAGCCCTCTTTGCCCTTGACCAGTACCCAACCTGGTCTAGCGCGATTAAGGCCAGTGAGGTCGTTGAAAAGGATGAGCAAGGCCGAGCCACCAAGGTCAAGATGACTATTGATGCAGGCATGATGAAAGATCGAGTGATTTTAGATTACGACTGGAGCCAAGCTCCGGCGCAACTTTCATTCTCACTCGATGATGCAGATCTTCTGACAGGCATGGATGGTTCTTACTCCATTAAGGCAATCGATGAAGATACGACTCAAGTTACCTATGAGTTAGGTGTTTCTCTTTCAATGCCAATTCCAGCAATGATGCGCCAGAAGGCTGAGAAGACAACTATTGATCAAGCACTTTCTCAACTCAAAGTTGCTCTAGAAGCTTAATTTCACTCTCATGTCCTTAACAATCGGTATCGATGTTGGTGGAACAAAAGTGCTTGGCGGCGTTGTTGATGAATCTGGGAAGGTTCTTACTACTGCCAGAAAAGACACACCACGCCAAGGTGGAAGTGCGCTAACACAAACTATTGCCGATGTTGCCAAAGAATTATTACAACAACACTCAGTGGCCTCCGTTGGAGTTTCAGCTGCCGGCTTTGTTTCTTCAGATCGAAAAACAATGCTTGCAACTCCCAACATTGCTGATTGGAATGGCGTTGATTTAGATCATCAGCTCACCCAACTCATTGGGCTCCCTGTTGTTATTGAAAATGATGCAAATGCTGCGGCATGGGGTGAAGCAAAGTTTGGTGCAGGCAAAAATCAAGATCATATGATGATGCTTACAGTTGGTACTGGAATTGGTGGCGGCATTGTTGTTAACGGTGCGCTCTATCGCGGCGCCTATGGAATTGCTGCTGAGTATGGCCATATGCGCGTTGTTCCTGAGGGACATATCTGTGGCTGTGGTGCCAGAGGTTGCTTTGAGCAATATGCATCCGGAAATGCATTACTGCGTCATGCGCGCGAAGCAATAAACGCTAGCCCTGAAGTTGCGCGCAATTTACTCTCACGCGGAGATGGCACCGTTGCAGGTCTTACGGGTCAAGCTATTACCGAGGCGGCACGAGATGGCGATCCCGTTGCATTGGCAGCTTTTAATACAACCGGTCAGTGGTTAGGCGCTGGAATTGCCTCACTTGCCGTTCTTCTAGATCCTGCCTGTGTTGTAATTGGCGGGGGAGTAATTGATGCGGGTGAGATTCTTTTAAAGCCAACGCGTGAATCACTGGAGCGCAACATGCCTTTTGCAGGCAAACACCCATATCCACAGATTATTGCAGCGCAGTTAGGCAATGAAGCTGGCCTTGTTGGAGTTGCTGACTTAGCTAGAAGTTAATTTTCAAATGGGTATTTCAACCCGATTTGAGAGCGCACGGTATCCATAATCTCCATAATGGCGATGGTGTCTTCCCATCTTAGAATCGGTGATTCTTTAACACCGCTTTTGACTACACGGGCAAATTCAACTGCTTGTTCACGCAATCCATGACCTTTGTAATCAGATGGATACTCAGTAACGGTTCCATCAAAGAACGTTAGACGCATTGAGGTTGGGTTATAAAAAGTTCTATTTACTTCTAGATAGCCGTTTAAACCTGCAATTACTGCGGTGCATGGGGTCTGCACGATCATTGTTGTGTTCAAGACGGCCTGTGCTCCGTTGGCGTAATTCAAAATCATTGAGCTTTGGGCATCAACACCTTTGTCTGTAAAGATGGCGGTAGATGTTATTGATTGTGGAATTCCTAGAATCATGTGGGCAAATGAAATTGGATAAATTCCAAGATCAAGTAATGCCCCGCCTGCAAATGAAGGCTCCACAAGCCGCGGAATCTTTTGATCAGCTAAACGTTGACCGTGATCTGCATGGACAGTTGTGATGTTGCCAAGAACGCCACTTGCCACAATTTCTCGAATCTTGGCATAGTGTGGCAAAAACCTTGCCCACATTGCTTCCATTAACGCAGCATCATTAGCCTTAGCGGCTGCAACCATTTCTTTTGCCTCGCTGGCATTAACTGCAAAAGGCTTCTCGCAAAGAACGGGCTTTTTTGCATTGAGAGCGGCAATCACATTTTCTTTATGTGATGGATGTGGGGTTGCAACATAAATTGCATCGATATATGGATCATTAATTAATTCTTCATAACTTCCATAAGCTTTTGCACCCGGAATACTCTTAACAAAGCTTTCCGACTTTTCTAAATCTCTAGATCCAACTCCAGCAATTACATGATCGCTAAGCAATGCTATGTCGGTTGCAAAAGCACGTGCAATTCCACCCGTACCAATGATTCCCCATTTAAATTTACTCACAGCGCTGCTCCATCATCTTCGTGATAACCACGATGAAACCAACGATTGACTGCGCGCTTTATTGCACGCCACATCGCACGTGGTGATTGTCGTGGGGGATTAGGTGGAATAAATCGATTCGTATCTTGGATTGCATCTAATTCATCAAGATAGGTTGTTGGTGCAGATTCATCCAGGGACAGACCAGAGACGATGGAATCAAATTCACTGCGAATAAGTTCCTCTTCATCGAACTCATCAGGGCCTGGACGGGGATTACTCACCCTCAGATAGTGTCATATTTGGCAATAGCCACTAAATTAGACCCGTGTTCAACAACCTGCCATATGGAACTTTGCGTGCGTTCCTGACGCCTTTTTTGATGGCTGCTTTTCGTCCCAAGGTAAAGGGTCTGCGCAATGTTCCGGCAAAAGGTCCAGTAATCATCGCCTCCAACCATTTATCTTTTAGCGATTCGATCTTCATGCCCTTAGTTGTTCCACGAAAAGTTACTTTCTTAGCTAAAAGTGAGTATTTCACATCACCTGGACCTAAAGGCTTACTTAAAAAACTCACCTTTATCGCACTAGGCCAAGTCCCGGTAGATCGCTCAGGCGGGCGTCGAAGTGAAGCTGCCCTCATTACTGGTCTGAAAGTTTTGGCACAGGGAGATTGCTTAGGTATCTATCCTGAGGGCACACGCTCACCGGATGGTCGTTTATACAAAGGTCGCACAGGAATTGCCCGTCTAGCAATTGAATCAGGAGCACCCGTTATACCTGTGGCAATGTCTAACACTGACAAGATTCAACCAACAGGAAAAGTGATCCCTAATCTTCATCGCGTGGGAATGCAATTTGGAAAGCCAATGTATTTTGATGGTGATTCCACAGATTTGCTCTATCTGCGCGATGTCACAGATCAAATCATGAATGTCATTCAAGCAATGTCAGGCCAGGAATATGTTGATACGTACGCACCTAAGAAATCAAAGCCCGATGATATTAACGTCGCCGGCGAGGAAGACTAAAGAAGATCCAAACCATTTCTTGTAGTTAAGAATTGGCAAGTGGTGCATGTTGGCCCAGATTCTGGAATTTCACCTTCTAGAACTTTAATGAAATCTCCAATCACGCGCATGAAGTTATCGTGATCCCGCTCTACTGCCACATATTTTTGATAGACACCAAAGCCACTGTTTTCAGGGTTATCACCGACGGTGTGGGTAGGTTTCCACACAAGCAAGCCCATGGATGCAACTTCCACAGCTTTTCCTGCAGCTGGGTTTTCAAGTGCAAAAGCGTAGGCCTCTAATTGAGGCGAATAAAAAGCACCGCTATCTCGCTCTGAATCAGATACTTTGCAATCGATTAATCCGACGGTGCCATCATCATTAGTTGATACAAGATCGTATTTTCCTAAAATGCGCCAGCGTGTGTCCTGGCCATTGATTTGTATCGGCTTGCTCTTAACAAATTCGCCCCATTTCGTAACAGTTCCAGGGCGAAGAGATGAATCAATAGTTGGCATATCTGCGCGTTGAAAAAACTCTTCTTGCAGTGAAGATAATGTGCCAACAAGTGGCATGGTCATTGGAGCGGTGACTTTGTACCAATACTTAACCCATAAACAGCGTTTGCACGTTGATAGACCAAAAGTTAAATCTGACGGGGAGATATTTTCGCGCGCTGGCTTTATAGGTTTTCTCATATGCCTATTGTGGCTCTAGCCGCTGACAATTGCGAAGAACAAAACCGACAGACCCAGCAGAATCATGATGCTTCCACCAGCTGCGCGTAGTTTTTCTAGGCGGGTTGAATCCTTAGCTAGCCATGCCCGGGCAGTTCCTGCCAATAAGCCCCACGAACCATCGGAAATAAAGGCAAGAGCTGAAAAGATGGCTCCTAGCAAAATTAACTGCGAGGTGACGTGACCCTTATCGCGATCGATGAACTGGGGAAGAACGGCTGCGTAAAAAACTATTGCCTTGGGATTGAGTGCTCCTACCCAAAAACCATCTCGCATTGATCGCAGCGCAGTAGGCGAGCTATCTCCCTGATTGGTCATATCGGATGCATGAGCTTTGCGTTGCCTGATCGCATCAATACCTAAATAGATTAAGTAGAGACCACCACCCCATTGCACTGCAATGTATGCAAGATCTGATCGTTGCAAGATAGGGCCAAGACCAAGGGCCACAAATACTGACAAAACAAAGGAACCGGAGACATTGCCTGCAACGGTGAAGACTGCAACTTTGCGACCCCAGGCGATGGCCCGAGCGATTACGAATAAAACGCTCGGGCCAGGCGCCAAGATAATAATCATCGCGGCAACGATGTACTCAGCTAACCGCGAAGGAATTACCATAGGTCAGATATTAGTTATTACCCCTAGATGAAGCAATTGAGGCCATAACACGGTATCCAACAACAGCCACCAATGTTGCATTGATGATTCCGTTGAATGTGTAATCTCCACGAGTCCATGACATATCTGCGATACCGATAATGAGTGCAGATGCTGCGATGATCAAGTTAGTTGAGTTAGAGAAATCAACTTTGCCTTCAATCCAGATGCGAGCGCCAAGAACGCCAATCATTCCGAACAAAGCAACGCCAACGCCGCCAAGTGCTCCAGTAGGTGTGGCACTAAGAACTGCGCCAAACTTAGGAGAAAGTGAAAGCCCTACAGCGCCTAATCCTGCGATCCAATATGCAGCAGTTGAATAGACACGTGTAGCGGCCATAACACCGATGTTTTCAGCATAAGTAGTTGTTCCTGAACCACCACCGGCACCAGCCAAAGTAGTTGCAAGACCATCTGCCATAAGCGCTGTGCCCATTTGATCATCAAGGTTCTTGCCAGTCATTGCCGCCACTGCCTTAACGTGTCCAACGTTTTCAGCAATCAATACGAGCACAACAGGTAGGAACAAGACGATTGCCTTGCCATCAAATGTTGGAGTTGTAAATGAAGGAAGCGCAACCCACTTAGCAGCAGTTATCCCATCGGTATTAACATCGCCCTGAATCAAGGCAACGACATATCCAATGATGAGTCCAGCAAAGATGCTGATGCGATTGAGGAAGCCGCGAGATGCAGCAGAGATCAGGGCAATCGATGCCAACGTAATAATGCCAATCATTGGGCCTGCTACGAAGTTGTTCTTAGCTGCACCGGCCAAGTTCAAACCAATGACCATAACGATGGTTCCAGTTACTACCGGAGGCAATAACCAGTTAATCCAACCGATACCGGCTTGGCGAACGATGAGACCAACAGCGGCCAAGATTAATCCTGTGACTACAACGCCACCGAGTGCTGCTGACATTCCGCCGCCAGATTTAGCTGCAGCGATTGGTGCCAAGAATGCAAAGGATGAACCTAGGTAGCTAGGAACTTTGTTTTGTGTAAGGGCTAGAAATAGCAGTGTGCCGATTCCTGAGAAGAAAAGAGTTGTTGTTGGGGGAAATCCAGTAATGATTGGAACGAGGAAAGTAGCTCCAAACATTGCGGCGATGTGTTGTAACCCCACACCGATAGTGCGGGGCCATGTAAGGCGTTCATCTGTTGAAACAACTGCGCCCGGGGACAGGGTCTTACCGTTTCCATGAAGTTTCCATGTGAGTAGCGACATTGCTAACGTCCTTTCAGATCTCCTGAGTTGCCAGCCACGAGAGGCGGTTGGCGTTAAATAAAGGGTAGAACTGGGCTGGTTGGTACTAAGGCGTACGCCACACCACAAGCGGAGGTGAAATCTGAGCGCGAGCGTGTTGGAAGTTGCGCCTGGCTACCTATCCCAATACATTACGGCTGTATATATCGAATGGATACATAGACCGATAGGTCGAAAGGAGTAAGCGATGCGCTCACGCAGTGAATCACTTGAATTCGCCCTCCTAGGTCTTTTATCCCAGACCCCTCTCCATGGCTATGAACTTCGAAAGCGTATGGGCACAATCTTTGGACCATTTCGCGCACTCTCATTTTCAGTTCTCTACCCACAACTGCGCAGAATGTTGGAAGCCGGCCTTATTGAAGAGAGCGTGGTGGATTCTCCATCTCGGCGCTCGCGAATCGTTTATGACATTACAGATAAAGGTCAGGCTCGCTTTGAGAATCTGACAGAGACCGTGAACCCTGAGACATGGGAAGACGAAGGCTTTGAAATCCGCTTTGCATTTTTTTCTCCAACATCTTCAAAGAACAGAGTCAGAATTCTTGAGGGACGCCATCGTCGCCTTAAGGAGAAAGCAGAGATTCTGCGCGGTGAACTCGAGAAGTCACCGATTGGAATCGATAAATATCTAGAGGAGTGGCGACGTCACTCACTGGACTCAGCTGATCGAGAGATTGCTTGGCTGGAAAAAATGATCAAAACCGAGAGGAAATAGAGTGAACATAACAACCGGTAAAGGCGACATCCGTGTTGCAATCGTTGGCGTAGGAAACTGTGCCAACTCTTTAGTTCAAGGCGTTACCTATTACAAGGATGCTGCCCTTGATCAAGAGATCCCAGGTCTTATGCATGCAACTGTTGGGGCGTATCACATTTCCAACGTTAAGTTCGTTGCAGCCTTTGACATTGATGCCAAGAAGGTCGGTCTAGATCTAGCTGATGCCATCTGGGCCAGCGAGAATAACACCATTAAATTCTCTGATGTTGCAAAGACCGGGGTACCAGTTTTGCGCGGAGTTACTAATGACGGTCTTGGTAAGTACTACCGCGAAACAATCAAAGAATCCGATGTCCCTGCAGTGGACGTCGTTGCAGTATTAAAGGAAGAACAAGTAGATGTTTTGATCTGCTACTTGCCAGTGGGATCAGAAGTTGCCGCTAAGTACTATGCACAGTGCGCAATTGATGCAGGATGTGCTTTCGTTAACGCACTTCCAGTATTTATCGCATCAGATCCAGTATGGGAAAAGAAGTTTGCTGATGCTGGTCTTCCAATCGTGGGGGATGACATCAAGAGCCAGGTGGGAGCAACAATTACTCACCGCATCATGGCTAAGTTGTTCCAAGATCGCGGTGTTCACCTCGATCGCACATACCAATTAAACGTTGGTGGAAATATGGACTTCAAGAACATGCTCGAGCGTGATCGCCTTGAATCCAAGAAGATTTCAAAGACTAACTCTGTAACATCACAGTTAGAGCACGACTTGGGTGAGAAGAATGTTCACATCGGACCTTCTGACTACATTCCATGGCTAGATGATCGCAAGTGGGCCTACGTTCGCCTCGAAGGCCGCGCTTTTGGCGATGTTCCTCTTAACTTGGAATACAAGTTGGAAGTATGGGATTCACCCAACTCTGCTGGTGTCATCATCGATGCACTACGTTGCGCCAAGATCGGCCTTGATCGCAAGATCGGTGGAGCTCTGCTCTCACCTTCTAGCTACTTCATGAAGACACCACCTGTTCAGTACACAGATGAGCAAGCTCATAATAAAGTGGAAGATTTCATCACTGGAAAGATTGAGCGCTAAAAAGAAGTAGGAACGAAAAGGTCCCCTGGTATTAACCAGGGGACCTTTTCTAACCCCTCACGGAGAGTTGAGGGTTAAATCGTCGCATCCTCAGGAGTGCGACGAATGTGCATTAACCCGGCGATACCTAGCAAGAGGAAAAGAACTCCGCCAACTAAAGATGCAATAGCTGCATATCCTGCAATGACACCCAGAGTTCCAAATGCATACGCCTCAAGGAGCATGCCACGAAGAGTGTTGCCCATGAAGAGTGTTTCACGAAGATCGCCGTATTGCTTAATTTTTTCTACGTCAGTACTTCCACCGCGCACAAGGCCCATGTAAACACCTGAGACCTCAGAGTAAGTAGCTGGCTTACCCATTACTGCAATTGCTGAGCCTTTCATATGTTCCCAGATGTATAGATCTGAGTAATCTCTCGCCATTTCTCCTGTAACTACTTTCATTCCAGCCCACTTGGCTAGTTGATCCTTAGTTTCACTTGGCATTGCATCCTGGGCAGGGAAGGAAATGTTTTGATTTTCCAACTGGCTTGCAACAGAATCGTTAGCAAAATTCGCTCCGAAATTCAGTAACCCTGCAAATATGAATAGAAGTGTTGCTAGGCCAAGACCGACGAAAGAAACCAGCTTGTCAAAAGTTCTACGTTTCATTTAATTACTCTCCTTTTAGGCATCATGTGTATTGATGCACTTCATAGTTAACTCTTCTAACTATGTGTGAGAGTTCGAAATTGCGAGGGTCACCACTCGATGAAATTGAAAACGGAGTTAGGGAGGGTTAGCCCTCAGGTACTGTGACTTAACAGACAGACATTAGTCAACGTGACGGTTGCACATCGCCTTGCCGTCTGGTCCAACTTCCAGATGCGCACAAGGCACATTTAATTCATCAAAAGCTTTATCTCCATAATGCGCTCTGAATGCAAGTGCAAGAAGAACTCTCAAATTAGTTTCGCTATCAGATTTAATTCCAAATGCCTGGGCACTTCGGCTGACCGTATTTTCAATTACTTTTTCAGTATGGGCAGTTTCATTAGCGATGGCGGAGTTGGATTTACCCTCACATAAAAGATTGAGGACTAACTGTTCAAAGGGGGATAGTTCTCGTGTTGCAATAGTTATGTCTCTTGCCATTTATACGCCACCTCTCCGCGGTGTCTCTATCCTCCTCCTTTGTTCATCGGAATATCACCCCTAAGATGGGCCAATGAGTGAAATTTTGGCCACACAGTCAGGCTCAATCCTGACTCTTTCTTTCAATAGGCCCGCAAAGATGAACGCTCTTACGCGGGCGATGTATGCCGGCTTAGCTAAGGGTCTCAATGATGCCGCGGGGGACTTTGGTATCCGTGCGGTCATTCTTACAAGTGAAGGTGATCATTTCACTGCAGGAAACGACATCGTCGACTTTATGGATAACCCACCAACGAGTGATTCTTCAGAGGTAGCCCAATTCTTAGCAGCCTTACTTAACTTTCCTAAACCACTCATTGCTGCAGTTAAAGGCAATGCAGTCGGAGTTGGCACAACGATGCTTTTGCATTGCGATGTTGTAGTCGCATCTCCTTCTGCCAACTTCTCAATGCCCTTTGCATCTTTAGGTTTGGTGCCTGAAGCAGGTTCAAGTTTCCTCTTTCCTGCATTAGTGGGATATCAAAGAGCTGCCAAGATTTTCTTTACGGGTGAATCTTTTGGCGCAGATGCAGCACTTGAAATGGGTCTGATTGCAGAAATTAACTCAGATGCATTGGCCGGTGCAACAAAGATTGCCCAACACATTGCTGAGCAACCACCACAGGCGATTATAAACACAAAGGCTTTGCTTAAGGCTCGCAATCACGAATCAGTGGCAGCAGTGATGAAGGCAGAGTTTGAAATCTTTGCCATGGCTTTGCAATCAGATGAAGCGATGGAAGCGTTTATGAAGTTTATGGCTAAGAAGGGGAAATCATGACACTTGCAGGAAAGCGCATATTCATAACAGGAGGATCTCGCGGTATTGGCTTAGCGATTGCATTGCGCGCCGCAGCCGATGGTGCATCCGTTGCTATCGCGGCAAAAACCTCAGACCCTAATCCAAAACTTCCAGGAACTATTCACACAGCAGCTGCCGAAATTGAAGCCGCAGGTGGAAAAGCCCTTGCTATTCAATGCGATCTTCGAGATGAACTCCAGATTGAGGCCGCAGTTAATCAAGCCGCAGAAGCCTTTGGTGGCATCGATATTTTGGTCAACAACGCAAGTGCTATTAATCTGACTCGCACAGATGCAACACCAGCTAAGCGCTTTGATCTCATGTTTGATGTGAACGTGCGCGGTACTTTTCTAACTTCTCAGGCTGCTTTGCCACATCTTCGCAAATCAGCTGCCGATGGTCGCAATCCTCATATTTTGAACCTGTCACCACCGCTATCAATGAAGCCAGTGTGGTTTAAAAACCATGTTGCTTACACAATGGCTAAATACGGCATGAGTATGTGTGTATTGGGAATGGCTGAAGAGTTCAAGCGCGATGGAATTGCTGTGAATGCGCTGTGGCCACGAACAGTTATTGATACTGCTGCTCTTCAAATGATTCCAGGCATTGATGCCCTGGCTGGTCGCAAGCCTGAAATCTTGGCAGATGCTGCATATGTGATCTTTAATCGCAAAGCAACAGAGTGCACAGGCAATTTCTTTGTAGATGATGAGTTATTGGCATCAGAAGGAATTACTGATTTAGAAAAGTATTCTGTTACCCCAGGGACAAAGGATTTCCTTCTCGACTTCTTTCTTGACTAAGATGGCTAGATGTTGCTGAATAGGGCCATTCGTTCAATTGGATTGGCTTCATTGTGCACATTGAGTATGGTAATCGCTCACTTACTTGGCGGAGGAGAACCAACAATTAGGTGGTTCGCCCCACTTGTCTTCGTATTCAGCGCAACAGTTATATTTCTTAAAAACCCGAAGGATTTCTCGGGGCCGAAATTAGGTGCAGTTTTACTGCTATTTCAATTTGCAGGACACTTTTCATTCGGGGCTTCACCCAATGGGAGCCGAATGTCTATGGCACACTTTGCCACAGTAATTATCTCCTTTCACCTCGTGAGACATTTCGAAGAAATCCTTTCTCGCGTCGGATTCTTTATCGCCCACAAAATTGTTTTTGAACCCATAAATCTTCCTGAGAAATTGGTTCTGACAGCGTCCAATTTTTTGCGAATCGAAGAATCTCAAAGAGTTTTGCGCTTTGTCTATGAACGAGCGCCACCTTCTATAGCAGCTGCATGAAATAACTAAACCCGCATAGTTGTTTTTGGGCTGCCTATTTAGCGGAATCCAGTTGAAATTTAAGGAATCACTATGAAAAAGAAGTTAACTATCGCACTCTCTGTCCTTGCACTAACCATGAGCATTGGAGTTTATCCAGCATCTGCACATGTGAGCGTTCAGCCAAAGGGCTACACATTGCAGGCAGGTCAATCCAGCAGAATCTGGATGAGCCTTGGCCATGGCTGCCACTACAAGGAAGTTGCTTATCCAACTAGTGTTTTTAAGGTGGAAGTGCCGGCCGCTGCTGGAAAGCCAACACCTGAATTCCATCAGGGATTCAAAGCCACAGTAGTTGCATCAACAACAGTGGATGCAAACAAAGTTCCTGATTACTACACCGTGACTTGGACAGCTAAAGCGAAGTCATGGGCTATAGATGATGGAACGTTCTATGACTTTGGATTAAAAGTGAAATGGAACAAGACGGCTCAAAAGATCGACCTAAAGACAACGCAAATCTGTTTCTCAACTCAGGCCAATGGAACTAAACTTCCGCTATATCTGAATTGGCACATTACAGATGGCACAACAAAGGCAGCAGAGCCAACAATTGAGTGGGGTCCAGCTCCGTCAATTACTACTACGCTGTAAGACTTAATCTAGGAGAAAAGGCAGGAGATCAATGAAAAGATTATTGACATCTACTTTGATACTTATTGGTCTCCTGCTTCTTCAAACCCCAAATGTCTTTGGGCACGCACAAACTTCAAATTCTTTTCCCAGAAATAACGCTGTACTTGAAACTATGCCGGCTGAAGTATGGTTTGAATTTGATGGCAATTTGACCGAGATAGATGGAACAAAGATAAATACTCTCGTAGTCAAAGATGAATCGGGAAGGCAGCTACAAAACTCTCCAGTCTTAGTAGCTGGTGCGCGCATCATTGCAACCATAAAGGATCTCTCCGCAAGTGGGAAAATTACTGCCTACTATCGAGTTGTATCCGAGGACGGCCACCCCGTGGAAGGCTCTATAGTCTTTACGGTAAATGGCGCTTCAACAAATACTGCAAACGCATCATCTGGTTCTACTAAAAAGCCCACACCTTCAGCAACTGATGCAACTCAAAAACAGACAGCAGAAGAGTCACCATTGCAAACTCAACCAACGGTGGCCGTAAATGAACATGTTAATCATAATTTTTTCCAAGTACACACAACCCACATCATCCAATTTGCTGTGGGTTTTGGAGTAATAGGCCTTTGGTTCATCTATGACAGGCGGCGAAAGAAGTAGACTGCACCAATGCCTATTTTTGAATTAGAACTCAATGGTCCCAACCTGATTGAAGAATCAGAACGACGGGGATCGGCGCGCTCATTGTTCTGGCCGTGGGCTGGAGCAAATGTCTCACTCCTAGCGCTGTCTTACGGCTCCTTCTTCTTAGGATTTGGAATCTCATTTAGGCAAGCCACATGGGCTGCGATTATCGGCACCATCTGTTCCTTTTTCTTGGTCGGTATTAGTTCTTTAGCCGGCAAGCGTTCAAATGCGCCAACAATGGTGTTAGCTCGAGCCTCCTTTGGAGTGAAGGGCAGCATCATTCCTGGATTCCTTTCATATTTTATCTTCGTCGGATGGGAAACAGTTTTAGTCTCACTTGCCACCCTTGCAACAGGGACTGTCTTTTCTAGAATTGGGGGAGTAGACCAGAACCTTGCTTTGATACTTGGATTTTTAATAGCGGTATCACTCACCGTTTTTGGTGGAGTTCTTGGATTCAGCGTAATTATGAAGTTGCAGAAAATATTAACGGTGATAACCGTTGTCATGACTGTAGTTTACATCGCACTAACTATCGATACGATTAATTGGAGTGCGGTAACTGCGATCAAGGATGGTTCAACTCAAGGGTTCATCGGTGCACTAATTTTCGGTATAACCGGTATTGGACTTGGTTGGGTTAATTGCGCCGCAGATTACTCTCGTTATCTTCCTAGATCTGTTTCAAGCAAAGCAGTTGTGGGATGGACTGTATTTGGAGCTTCGGTTGTGCCCATCATTTTAGTTATCTACGGTGCAGCACTTTCTGCTAGTAGCAAAGATCTCAGCGAAGCAATCGCTATGGATCCAATTGGCGCATTGACTTCACTTTTGCCAACATGGTTCTTAATTCCATTTGCTCTTGTTGCAATTCTAGGATTAGTTGGTGGAGCAATTCTTGACCTTTACTCTTCCGGGCTAGCCCTTGTTTCAATCGGTGTTCCAATCAAACGACATCAAGCGGCCATCATCGATGCATTTATCATGCTTGCAGGGTCTATCTATATCGTCTGGGTCGCTGATAATTTCTTCTATCCGTTCCAGGGATTTCTAATTACCCTTGGTGTTCCTGTGGCAGTGTGGTCAGCAATCTTTGTTGCAGATGTCATTATGCGAAAGAAGGCATATAGCGAGAAGGACTTATACGACCCACAAGGGATGTATGGATCAATCAACAAGGGATCTATCGTTTTGATGATTATTGGAACAATTGTTGGCTGGGGATTAGTTACAAATACTTTTGCTTCATGGCTATCGTGGCAGGGTTATTTGCTATTTCTCATTGGTGGCAAAGATGGTGCGTGGGCATATGCCAACGTGGGAGTTATTGCAGCCCTACTCATTGGCTTTGTAGGCCATGTATTTCTATCGAAAAAATCTATTTTAGTTCAGGAGTCCGTTTAGGTTAGTAGGAATCTTTTGCTAAAAGTAGAAGAAATAAATATATGGATAAACCATCGCAATACTCACGGCTGTAACTAATACTCCGTACTTAGCAAATTTCCAGAATGAGATGTGAATACCAGCTTTTGCCGCTAGTCCAATCGCGACAACATTTGCACTTGCTCCGATAATGGTGGCATTTCCACCGAAATCTGCGCCAAAAGCCAGAGACCACCAAAGAACATGTTCTTGACGTCCAACGAGGCCCACACTGAGATCAGATATGACTGGTGACATGGCTGTCACATAAGGAATGTTGTCGATAATTCCAGAGAGAACTGCAGAAATGCTCAAAATAGAGAGTGCAGCCAATTGAGTATTGCCTGCGAACAAATCCTTGAGAAAACTAGATAATTCTGCAAGAGCTCCAGAACCAACTAGTCCACCGACCATAATAAATAAGCCAGAAAAGAAGATTAAAGTTGACCATTCAACATCTTGCACATAGTCACGTGGCTTTAGACCACTAATAGCCACCAGCACACCCGCACCGAAAAGTGCAACAATAGAAGGCTCTAGATGCAGAAAAGAATGCAAAATAAATGCAATCATTACAAGCGTCAAGACACCTAAAGATTTTTTAAGTAAGATTACGTCTTTAAGAAAATCATGAGCTTGTAGTTTCATAACTGCATCACGAGCTTCAGGGGCATTTACTAATTCTTTTCTGAAGAGAAACACAATCATTGGAATGACAACTAATAAGACCAAAATCACCATAGGGGCCATATGCACTAAGAAGGAATTAAAAGATAAGTCCGCCTTACTAGCAATAATGATGTTCGGTGGATCCCCGACTAGGGTAGCTGCGCCTCCGATATTTGAGACGAATACTTCAGCCAAAATGAATGGAATTGGTGAGACTTTTAGGTGCTTGGTGACAATGAGTGTCATTGGAACGGCAAGAAGAATCGTTGTCACATTGTCCAGAATTGCAGAGGCAATGGCGGTTAAAATCATGAGGTATACGAGGGCTACTTTTGGACTGCCGCTAGATTTCTTTATCGCACTTATTGCCAAGAATTCAAAGAGTCCTGTTTTATGAATGATTCCCACAATTATCATCATTCCCAGCAATAAGAATATGACGTTCCAATCGATACCTGTCTCATGACTATAGAAAGCTTTATCGGCATCAGTAGCGCCAATTATCACCATAGCAGCGGCACCGGCTAGCACAATGGCGATTCTGCTGATTTTTTCTGAAGCAATGAATACATAAGCCACTATGAAAACAATTATTGCTAGAGTCATTTGCATGAGTGAATTCTAGCCGACTTCACTCAAATCTTGAAGTTGGTCTTCTTGTTCAAAACAACAAAGCCCGTACCAATCGGCACGGGCTTTGTTGGAAGAGTTTTTTAGATGTCGTAGTAGAGCTCGAACTCAGCTGGATGTGGACGCAAGCGGACATAATCAACTTCTTGCTTGCGCTTGAATTCGATCCATGTCTCGATGAGATCCTTAGTAAATACGCCACCCTTGAGCAAGAACTCGTGATCGCGCTCTAGGTTGTTGAGTACTTCATCAAGTGATCCTGGTACTTGTGGAATAGCTGCTGCTTCTTCTCCAGTTAATTCATACAAGTCTTTATCTACTGGGGCTGGTGGTTCGATCTTATTGATGATTCCATCAAGACCGGCCATCAACATCGCAGCAAATGCTAGATATGGATTTGATGATGGATCTGGACAACGGAACTCAATGCGCTTTGCCTTTGGATTGGATCCTGTAATTGGGATACGGATACAAGCTGAACGGTTACGAGCTGAGTAAACAAGGTTTACTGGTGCTTCATAACCTGGGACTAAGCGACGGTATGAGTTAACAGTTGGGTTTGTGAAAGCAAGTAATGACGGTGCGTGCTTTAGAAGACCACCGACATAGTGACGGGCCATGTCTGAAAGATCACCGTAACCATCACCGAAGAACAATGGCTTGCCATCTTTCCAGAGTGATTGGTGAACGTGCATACCTGAACCGTTATCACCAAAGAGTGGCTTTGGCATAAATGTTGCAGTCTTGCCGCCCTGCCATGCAGTGTTGCGAATGACGTACTTAAACTTCATTACATCATCGCCTGCGTGCAAGATATCTGTGAAGCGATAGTTGATTTCCATCTGACCCGCTGTACCAACTTCGTGGTGTGAGCGCTCAACTAGAAGTCCAACTTTTCCAAGTTGCATAACCATCTCATCGCGAAGATCAGCAAATTGATCTGTTGGTGATACTGGGAAATATCCACCCTTTACGCGAGTGCGGTATCCGCGGTTAGGAGTTCCATCAGCATCTTCTTTAATTCCTGTATTCCAAGCACCCTCATATGAATCAATCTCATGATAGGCAGTGTTGATGTCGGTCTTAAAGCGAACGCGATCGAAAACATAAAATTCAGCTTCTGGTGCAAAGAATGCTGTGTCAGCAATTCCTTGTGCACGCATGAAGTCAACAGCCTTTGCCACAACACCGCGTGGGTCACGACTATATGGTGAGTTATCAACTGGGTTGTGTACAGAGAAGATAATGATCAGTGTCTTCTCTTTGCGGTATGGATCAACGTATGCAGATTCTGGAACTGGTAGCAGTTTCATATCTGATTCATGGATTGACTGGAATCCGCGAATTGAAGATCCATCAAACATCAGACCATCAGTAAAGACAGCCTCATCAAATGATTCAACAGGAACGTTGAAGTGGTGCTGGATACCAGGAAGATCAGTAAAGCGAACATCAACGAGCTTTACGTCTTCCTTCTTAATATATGCAAATATTTCTGCAGAGTTCTTAAACATGCTTCTCCCAATTCACATGGATACATACAAGGTGTATCAGCGCAGATTTTCTCGACTTTGAGCTCTCTGCTTCGTGGCCCAAGAATAAGTCGCAAAGGGCACATTGGCCTAACCGCCCTGTTACATCCATGTTAAGAATTTAAAGGGCGTTAGGCTTAGGCCCATGAGCTATCCATTCATCCGAACCACCTATGGACGCCGCATGGCCGCCCTGGCCATTGATTGGTTGGCCTGTTATGCGATCGTGGCCGCGCTCAGTGGGGGCGTTAACAAGATGAACCCCAACAGTTCCCTCTATGTTCTAGTGATCTTCTTTCTAGAAGTCTGGATCCTCACCGCCTTGCAAGGTGCAACCCTGGGCCACCGCCTCTTTGGAATGAAGGTCATTCGCTTTGAAGATGGAGGGGCAATCTCTTTATCTCAAGCACTGATTCGAACAGTACTTCTAGTTCTAGTTGTCACGGCAGTTACTTTTGATCATAACGGCCGTGGAATTCATGAGCGCTTAAGTGGATCGGTACTGACTAGAAATTAGATGAGCATTGAATCAATAAAGTTATCGGCCTCTACACTTACCACATGGATGGCTCACTAGCACTGATTGGTTCAGGGGAGTACTTACCTGCGATGGCAGTATTTGAGAAATCACTTGTTGAAGATGGCGTGAAGAACGGCAAAGAGGCCAGATATCTACAAATTCCAACAGCTGCTGGTCGTGAAAACAGTGACCGGTTGGAATACTGGAAAGAACTTGGACTCAGACAAGCAAAGAGTATTGGCGTGGAGGCAACCTATCCTCCCATCTTCACACGTGAAGATGCATTCAATCAAGAATATGTTGGTGCTGTAGCAAATAGCGCCCTGATGTATATGTCTGGGGGAGACCCACACCATCTAGCACAAGTTCTCATTGATACACCACTCTGGTCAGCCATTATTGAGAATTGGAAAACTGGAGCATCACTTGCCGGATGCAGCGCCGGAGCCATGGTTCTGAGCACGCATATTCCAAACTTTCGCTTGCTGAAGAAAACCCCAACAGTAGGCTTGAATTTACTTCCAGAGATTCGTGTAATTCCACATTTCAATAAATTTTTTAAGTGGATTCCAGAAAGTGCTGCCAAGGTCTTATTACATGTTCCTGATAACTCGATCCTGATAGGTGTTGATGAGCTAACCGCTATTGTGAAGCGATCAGGTGATACCGAGTGGGTGGTAATCGGTGAGGCAAAGGTGCATGTATTGAAAGGGCTACCAGATCAACAGCTACTTGATGGAGAAAGAATTAACCTTTCAACCTTTTGAGTCATGCGGGAATTATCGAATCTTTGGTGCACGAGTTGGCATCGGACCCTTTGGAATTGGCATGGATAAACCACCAACTGCCTTCAGGCGAGCACGCACCTCGCGCATTTGATGGGCAGTCAACTTCTTAGGTTGTTTTTGCAAATGCTTTTGTAATTTGCGCAGTGAGACTTGGCCTTGACCATTGCCAACAATTACTTCAATTACTGGAACTCCAGGAGCAAAACGTTCAGTCTTCTTGTGCTCATCCTGTAATAGTTGGCGAACCGTGTTTGGTGAACCTTCACCGGTGAGAACAATTCCTGCACGGCCAACACTTCGGTGGACCATATCTTGGTTGCGTGATACTGCAACGGCTGGAGTTGTTGTCCATCCTTTGCGAATAGCCATCAAAACACTTGCACCAGCACCTATCTGGCCGTCAATTGATGAGTATGCAGCGCGTCCTGCAACGCGAGTAAAGAAGAGAAGAGTTGTGAGGAGTGAAAGAGGGGTGAAAATGAAGCCTACATAAACTGGATGATCAACAGCTATTCCGATACCGATACCTACTGAAAGTGTTACCAGAAATATTGCAACAAGGGCTATGCCGATCCAAGGCTTAACCTGCTTGGTGACAGCGTATGCATCACGGAAGGTTTGGAAGCGAGGAGTCTTGATTTTCTTTTCTTTAGCTTTTCTTCTGAACATGTCTTTAGTTTAGTGGGGCAGGGGCAGTTCCACCAAGGCGGGCGGGAGCCCAACGTTTGCCCACATGGCTATCAGGATAGTTCTCTTGCACCTGGTACAACATGGCTAGCAAAGTTTCGCGCAAATATAACTCGGCTTGCTCAACATCTGCACCACGTTCATAAAAGATCGGCTCGCCAAAGACCACTGTCACGGGAAATTTGTTGTGCTTGAGGTTTCGCTTAACGCCCTTAGTCCAAATTCTCTGACTACCCCAAATTATTGAAGGAATAATCGGCACACCAGCACCCATCGCTAATCTGACTGCACCGGACTTAAGTTCCTTAATCTCAAATGAGGTTGAGGTTGTGCCTTCAGGAAAGATGCCAATAATCTCGCCAGCTTTTAGTGCGCGTAGGGCTGTAACAAAAGATGCAGAGCCACTGCTGCGATCAACGCTGATGTGGTGCATGCCGCGCATTAATGGCCCAGTCACTTTGTGTTCAAAGATTTCTTTCTTGGCCATAAAGCGCACATATCGATCAGCAGGTAGTGCTGCAGTTCCAGTGATTGCAAAATCTAGATAGCTCACATGATTGATAGCAAGAATTGCGCCACCTTTTCGTGGAATATTTTCTTCCCCACTAAAATCAAATTTCAGTCCAAGAATCTTCCAAAAAGTTTTTATGACGCCGATAACCGAGGGATAGACAAGATCAGCCACGAGCTGCCTTCGCATCGATTGCCTGCTTATAGAGGCGACCTGCGCGATAGCTAGAACGCACAAGTGGTCCACTCATAACTCCAAGGAATCCAATATCCGTGGCTTCTTTTGCGAGCTCAACAAACTCTTCAGGTTTAACCCATCGCTCTACTGGATGGTGGCGGCTGGTTGGTCGCAAATACTGAGTAATAGTGATCAAATCACAACCTGCATCGTGCAAGTCAACAAGTGCCTGAGTAACTTCTTCTCGAGTTTCACCTAAACCTAAAATCAAATTTGATTTAGTAACTAAGCCAAAATCACGGGCCGTAGAGATAGCTGTTAAGGATTTTTCATAGGTAAAGGCTGGGCGAATTCGCTTAAAAATGCGGGGGACTGTTTCCAAGTTATGGGCAAAGACCTCAGGGCGAGTTTCAAAGATTTCATTGAGCAGGTGTGCTTTTGCATGGAAATCAGGGGCCAACATTTCTACGCCAGTACCTGGATTTAACTCATGCACCATGCGAATTGTTTCGGCATAGAGCCAAGCACCTTCATCAGGTAGATCATCGCGTGTAACACCAGTGATAGTTGCGTACTTAAGCCCCATTGCTTTAACAGATTCTGCAACCTTGCGTGGCTCTTCACGATCTAGGGCATCAGGTTTACCCGTATCAATATTGCAAAAATCGCAACGTCGGGTGCACTTATCGCCACCAATTAAAAATGTGGCTTCTTTATCTTCCCAACATTCAAAGATATTTGGGCAAGCTGCTTCTTGGCAGACGGTGTGGAGACCTTCTGATTTAACAAGGCTTTGTAAACGGGTGTACTCAGGGCCCATGTGTGCCTTGGTCTTAATCCATTCAGGCTTTCGCTCAATAGGGACCTCGGCATTGCGTGCTTCAATGCGAATGAGTTTGCGACCTTCTGGGGCAAGTGTCATGCGCACACCTTCTTTAAGGATTCAAAAATATGTCTCTCAACCAATGGAGAAACCTCTTCAATGCTTATTTTACGGCCAAGCTCTCTAGAAATAGATGTGACATCAGCATCTGCAATACCGCAGGGGATAATCTGATCAAAGGCGCTCAGATCCGGGCATACGTTGAGTGCAAAACCATGCATTGTCACGCCCTTGCTCACGCGAATTCCAATTGCGGCAATTTTGCGATCGCCTTTCTCATCAATCACCCAAACGCCAGAGCGACCTGAAACGCACGTTGCTTTAATCCCTAAATCTTCACAGACATTTATCAGTCCGCGTTCAATTTCTCGGACAAAGCCAACAAGTTCATGTGGTTGAGAAAGTTTTACGATTGGGTACCCAACAAGTTGTCCTGGCCCATGCCATGTAATTTTTCCGCCGCGATCTACTTCAATCACAGGGGTTCCATCCTGAGGCTTTTCTGAATCTAAAGTTCTGCGACCTGCGGTGTAAACAGATGGGTGCTCAAGTAATAACAAAGTGTTGGGGCGAATTCCCTCAGAAACTTCTAAGTGAATTGTTCGCTGAACTTGCCATGCCTTTTCATAATCAATCAGGCCATGACGGGTGAGGGCAATCGCACTTTGGCTTGGAGGGGTTACGACGGGCACATCGCTAGCCTAAAGGTAGGCTTGCCTCATTACCAATTGAAGCCAAATCAGACCCATAGGAAAGGCCTCCTTCATTATGTCCACGCAGTCAATTCAAAAAACCCGTAAACCCTTCGCCATCGCACTCTTAGTAGTAATCGTTTGGTTTGGCATAACAGGTGTCATGGGTCCTCTGTTTGGCAAGCTTTCTTCGGTTCAAGAGAACAACAACTCTTCTTTCTTGCCTAAGGGTGCTGAAGCAACAAAGGCTGCAGATGTTATAGCGACTTTTTCTAGTAAGGACAGCTTCAACTTTCCAACATTGATTTTATTTGAGGGTGCATCTACACCCGAGACATTTGCTGCAATCAATGCACATATATCAAAAGTCGGTGGGTTAACTCTGGATGGAACCAGCGCAAAGATTTCAGATTTCTTGGCCCCAGGACAACAAGTAACTGTCTTTCCTTCACAAGACGGTAAAGCAATTTTGGCAAACATTCCATTAGATGGAAATGCAATCTCGAAAGTTCTCCCCAATGACAAGCCAGTCTTACCTGAAGTTGTTGCAGCACTTCGTGCCGATATCAAGCCGATAGCCGAAGCCAATGGTCTGACACCGTATGTAACAGGGCCGGGTGGATTACTAGGCGATCTGTTCAGTGCATTTGGAACTCTAGACTCCACATTGCTGTTAACGACTCTTGGAGTTGTTGCATTTATTTTAATTATTGTTTACCGCTCACCGATTTTGTGGATAATCCCTCTTTTGTCTTCACTCTTTGCCTTATCTACTGCAGGTGGAATTGTTTATTTACTTGCAAAAAATGACATCATCGATGTTGACGGGCAATCACAAGGAATTCTCTCAGTTCTAGTTATTGGTGCGGCTACCGACTATGCACTTCTACTTATCGCTCGTTATCGTGAGGAGCTACATCTTCATGAGAGCCGTTTTGATGCAATGAAGAGTGCATATAAGGGAGTGTGGGAACCTATCCTTGCCTCAGGCTCGACGGTTTCTATTTCTTTGCTTGTTCTATTATTTAGTCAGCTAACAAATACTGCGGGCCTAGGCCCAGTTGGTGCAATTGGAATTGTTTGCGCGATGATCACAATTTTGACCTTGTTGCCCGCACTCCTTTTGCTCTTTGGTCGTTGGATATTCTGGCCGCGTCGCCCTCACTTTGATGGCGATGATCATGTGATGAGTGGTCCATGGTCAAAATTGGCAAATGGAATTGGACGCAACCCTCGAAAAGCCTGGGTTGTCACTGGTTCAGTCCTATTACTTTTTGCCTTTGCTTCAACGACTCTAAAAGCTGATGGCTTAGGCACCGTGGATACATTCACTGGAAATCCAGAGTCTGTGGTTGGCCAAAAGCTTCTAGTTACTCACTTTCCTGGTGGAGAGGGTGATCCAACTCAGATTGTTGTTGCAGTCGATAAAATTGATGCTGTAACTGCTGCAGTTAAGGATGCACCAGGTGTTACGGATATTGCACCTTTAATTGATCCAATGACTAAAGCGATCAAGGTGGTTAACAACAAGGCTATTTTGAATGTTACTTTGGATAAATCTCCAGACAGCGTTGAAGCTGGAAATGATATTCCTAAGATTCGTGAACTAGCACGTAATGTAGATGAAACATCATTAGTTGGTGGCACAAGTGCCGTCTATCTGGATGTGCGCACAGCCAATAATCGAGATAACAAAACAATCATTCCTATTATTTTGTTAGTTATTACAATCATTCTTGGATTACTGCTGCGCAGCATCTTGAGTGCGGTAGTGCTTCTTGGAACTGTGTTGCTCTCATACTTTGCAACTCTGGGTGTCTGTGCACTCGTCTTCAATAATGTATTCGGTTTTGCTGGGGGTGATAATTCATTCCCACTCTTTGCCTTCATCTTCTTGGTGGCACTTGGAATTGATTACAACATCTTTCTGATGACACGAGTGAGAGAAGAGAGCAAGAAGATTGGTACCCGAGCAGGAATCATTAAGGGTGTGACAGTAACTGGTTCAGTTATTACATCAGCTGGAATCGTTCTGGCAGCAACTTTTGCTGTTCTTGGTCTGTTACCGCTGGTGCCACTTGCTCAGCTTGGTTTTGCAGTGGCCTTCGGAGTGCTACTAGACACCATTATTGTCCGCTCAATCTTGGTACCAGCTATGGTTCATGAAATTGGTCCAAAGATCTGGTGGCCATCAAAACTGCAGTATGAAGATATAAAGAGCTAATGCGTGTAGGCATTGCTGGATATGGATTAGCTGGACGTTATTTCCATGCACCTTTACTTAAAGGTTGTGGGTATGAAGTCGTAGCGATTCAAACCAGTAATGCCGAACGAGCAGGTCATGCTGTAACAGATTTTCCTGATGTAAAAGTAGTTGCAACTATCGAAGAATTAGTTGCTCACCAACTAGATCTAGTGGTTGTTGCCTCAGCCAATCTTGTTCATGCCAAACACGCATTTGCCGCAATTAATGCCGGTATCCCTGTTGTAGTAGATAAGCCCATGGGACGCACCTTTGCTGAAACCGCAGAGATTATCTCGGCTGGAGAGCGGGCAGGAGTCCCAGTTTCAACTTTCTTTAACCGTCGCTGGGATAGTGATGCTCTAACAATTAAGAAAGTTTTAGCTTCCGGAGTACTTGGAACTATTCACCGAATGGATTCACGATTTGAGCGCTTTCGCCCTGAACTCAACAAGAGTTCTTGGCGTGAAAATATGAGCGCAGCCGATGGCGGGGGACAACTCCTTGACCTTCAACCGCATCTGATTTCAACTGCCATAGATTGGTTTGGCAAAGCAGAGTTAGTCACTTCCACAGTTCGCACCATTCGTGGAGGCGCCGATGATGATGCTGTTTTGGTTCTTAAGCACGATTCCGGTGTTCTTTCTATTCTTTCTGCAAGTGTCGTTGTGGGAGCACCAGGTCCACGAATCCGCATCTTGGGTAGCGCTGGCGCGTTAGTTATCAATGAATTAGATCCACAAGAGAGTTTGCTCAAAAGTGGGAAAGTTCCCATGGGCGGTAAATGGGATGTTCCAACAAAATCTAAAACTTTTATTCATCGCGGAGATAAAGTAGAAGAAATAGTTGGTGAAGATGGAAACTACGCCACTTTCTACACTTTGGTCGCAGGTGCTATTGCCGGTACAAACCCATGGCCGATTTCTAATGATGATGCGCTATTAGTCGCTCAAATAATTGATCAGGCACGAAACAACGCACTTCATGTCCAATAGAAGCGATGTCCTAGTTGTTGGAGCGGGCTTAGCCGGATTAAGCGCTGCAATACAACTGCAAGATGCGGGTCGTTCTGTAACTGTAATTGAGGCAAGTGATCGCGCAGGTGGGCGAGTAGCAAGTGACCACATAAATGGTTATATCTGTGATCGTGGCTTTCAACTCATCAACTCCAAATATCCAGCCTTAATTGCACTTGATGTTATTGATGAGATTGATTTTATTCCAGCACCCCGAGTAATTGAAGTCAGTTTAGGAACAGAGCGAATAGCCCTGGGGGATCCACGCAGTGCTCCGTTTTCAGCACTGCATCGTGGAACTGGTTCCATGAGTGAGAAAGTAAATTTTGCCCGATTCATTGTCTCTAAGATCAAAGGCGAGCAATCACTTGGCCAAGCGCTGCGCAGCGCGGGCTGTGGAACAACATTTGAGCGAGTGCTACGCCCATTCTTGCAAGGAGTGTTCTTAGCCGACCCCGACAAAGTTGATGCACAGTACGGTCAAATCGTTATTCGCTCATTTGTCACTGGCTCACCAGGGATTCCTAAATATGGAGTGGGCCAACTATCACAGGCACTTGCATCGCGAATAGTAGATCTGCAACTCAATGTGCGAGCAGAGCGCATTGTAGGAAATACAGTGCAAACTTCTGCCGGTGAATTTCAAGCTAGTGATATTTTGATTGCAACAGATGCAACTACTGCCACACAGCTATTAGAACTTGGTGAAGTGAGCCGAATGCAGGGCTGTGTAACTTGGTATCACGCAACTGATCAGAACCCATCAGGGACTGGACGTTTGCTTATAGACGGGCAAAAGCGTGGACCGGTCATGAATAGCTTGGTTATTTCAGATATTTCAAAGGCATATGCACCCACAGGTATGAATCTGATTTCAAGTACTACTGAACTTGGAACAACTGATTCAGAAGTTCGACGCCACCTTTCAACTATGTGGGGCGTTGAAACCCGTGATTGGCAGTTGATTGCTAAATATGAGATTCCTTCAGCGCTTCCGTTACACCATGTTGGAAAAGGGCTAACGCAGCCGACCAAGATTTCAGAGCATCTCTATGTTGCAGGTGATCACCGAACAGTTCCATCACAGCAAGGCGCCCTCTTCAGCGGCAGCTTGGCTGCGCAATTAATCTTGAACTAGTTGATTCAGCGCTTCGGTGATGTGTGGATAATCCCAAGTAAAACCTGCTTCTTGTAAGACATGGGGGATGACTTTTTTGGAACCTAGAACTTCAGAGGAAAAACCGCCAAGAGCAATTTTGAGGGCAATAGCTGGTGCTGCAAAGAGTGCTGGGCGATGAAGTGCCCTAGCAAGAGCTGAAGTAAATTCTTGGTTAGTTACTGGGTTAGGTGAAGTCACATTTACGGGACCTGAAATTTGATTTTCTAAAGCAAAAACAACTGCACGAATTTGATCATGCAAAGTGATCCAAGACCACCACTGCTTGCCTGAACCAAGTTTTCCACCAAAACCTAAGCGAAACAGTGGCAACATCTTTCCGAGTGCTCCACCTGTTGGATCTAGGACTAGACCGGTGCGAATCTTTACTGTGCGAACATCTCCGGCTAAATCAGCAGCGCTTTCCCATTCACGGCAAACAGCGGCAAGAAAATCATCACCCACACGATCTGTTTCAACAACTGCGCGATTCCCACTCTCTCCATACCAACCAATGGCACTTGCTGAGATAAATACTTGAGGCTTTAGTTCTGCAACAGCTTTAGCAATGGTTGTAGTTCCAAGTAGGCGTGAGTTAAGAATCTCTGATTTAAACTTTTTGGTCCATCGCTTATCGCCAACTCCAACCCCAGCTAAGTGAATGATTGCATCCACGCCAGTAAGGGCAGTCAAATCAACAAAACCTGTTTGTGGATCCCACTGCACTTCATCAGATGCAACTGGCGCACGGCGCACTAAACGTTGAACTGTGTGACCTTCACTCTTTAGGTGACCAACGAGGGCAGTACCAATAAGGCCGGAGGAACCGCTAATTGCGATTCTTTGAGGGACGCGCATTACTACTTAAAGTCCCAAATCTGATTCGAAAGCGCCGCCTTCTAGACGTTCTTTCAATGTAACAAGGAAACGTGCTGCATCTGCCCCATCAACTACACGGTGATCGTAAGAAAGGCCTAGGTAAACCATTGAACGAATAGCAATTGTTTCTCCGCCATCTTCACCGCGAACAACCATTGGACGCTTTACTACTGCTCCTAAGCCAAGGATTGCTACCTGTGGTTGATTGATGATGGGTGTGTCAAAGAGCGCACCGCGGCTTCCGGTATTTGTGAGTGTGAAAGTTCCACCACCCAATTCATCTGGAGTTACTTTGTTATCGCGTGTGCGAGCAGCTAGATCTGAAATCTTTCGTGCAATGCCGCCCATGTTTAGATCACCAGCGTTAGCAATAACTGGAACAAGTAGTCCGCGTTCTGTATCAACTGCAATACCTAGGTGTTCTGTGCCATGGTAAGTAATTTGATCGCCCTCAACTGATGAGTTAAGAACTGGGTGTTGCTTGAGTGCTTCACACACAGCAACGGCAAAGAAAGGAAGGTATGAAAGCTTAACGCCTTCACGGGCTTCAAATGATGCCTTTGCCTTTTCGCGCAGACGAGAAATCTTTGTAACATCGACTTCAACCACAGTTGTGAGCTGAGCACTTACCTGAAGTGATTCAACCATTCTGGCAGCAATAACTTTGCGCAACCTTGACATTGTTATTGTCGTCCCGCGAAGTGGAGAAACTGGAACTGATGATGGTCTTGCAGCAGAAGGTGCTGCAGCAGTTGGTGCAGGTTCAGAATATGTAGGTGCTGCTGGCTTTGAAAGGGCTTCAACATCTTCACGGCGAATACGTCCGCCAATTCCAGTTCCCTTAACATTTGCAAGATTTACACCGAGTTCATTTGCAAGTTTGCGAACGAGGGGAGTGACATAAGCATCAACAGGTTGTGTTACAGGCGCTACTGCAACAGGTGCAGGTGCCACAACCACAGGTGCCGCAACCACAGGTGCCGCAACTGGTGCGGCAGGTGCTGCAACTGGTGCGGCTGCGCTACTACCAATTAATCCCAGACGAGCACCAACTGGAACTGTGGAATCCACTGCAACATCAATTGCTAACAAAGTTCCAGCAACTGGTGAAGGGATCTCTGTGTCAACCTTGTCAGTTGAAACTTCTAGTAAGGCTTCATCAACGGCAACTGAGTCACCAATATTTTTTAACCAACGTGTGACAGTTCCCTCACTCACGCTCTCACCCAATGCAGGCATTGTGATGACTGTTCCAGCAATTGAAGCAGCAACTTGGGCTGCAGGTGGTGGTGTGACCGGTGCTGCAGGAGCAGCAGCTACTGGTGCAGATGGAGCAGGTGCGGCAGCACTGTCAGCGATGATTGCTAACTCTGCGCCAACTGGAACTGTTTGATCTATTTGAACAACAATCTTTGTAAGTATTCCAGCGACGGGTGAAGGAATCTCGGTATCTACTTTGTCGGTTGAGACTTCAAGAAGTGGTTCATCAACATTGACATGGTCGCCTTCGGACTTCAACCAACGTGTAACTGTTCCTTCGCTAACACTTTCACCAAGTGCCGGCATCGTTACGGAAAATGTCATTATTTTCTCTCCTTGGTTATCCGTGTGCGTGAAGCGGTTTGCCTGCAAGAGCCATATGAGCTTCGCCCATTGCCTCAGACAGTGTTGGGTGTGCATGAATCAGGGATGCAACATCGGTTGCACGTGCTTCCCAGTTAAAGATTAACTCTGCTTCAGCCAGTAGCTCACCGACACGAGCGCCAACCATATGAACGCCAAGAATCGGACCATCTTTTTCACCGACAAGTTTGATTGAACCTGCAGTGCCAAGGATCTGTGCTTTACCGTTTCCAGCTAAGTCGTAACTGAGTTCAACAACATCATGGCCGCGCTTTTTAGCCTCTGCAGTTGTTAAACCAACGGAAGCAACTTCAGGGTCTGAGTAAGTAACACGTGGGATTCCATCGTAGTTAATTGGACGTGGATTTAATCCAGCAATTTCCTCCGCAACGAGCATGCCTTCAGCAAAGCCGACGTGAGCTAATTGCAGCGTTGGAATCAAGTCGCCAACAGCCCAAATGCCAGGAACATTTGTGCGGCACTTGTTATCAACGATGACATAGCCGCGATCCATAGTGATTCCCTGCTCTTCATAGCCAAGGTTTGCAGATACTGGTCCACGGCCAACAGAGACCATCAAAAGATCTGCAGTGAACTCTATGCCATTTTCTAAAGTGATGGTTACACCCTTTTTGCTTTGGCTAGCTGATTTAAACTTAACGCCTAATTCAAAATTGATTCCACGCTTGCGAAATGCGCGCTCTAACTGCTTACTAGAGCTCTCATCTTCAAGGGCAATTAGATGTGGCAGACCTTCAATGATTGTTACTTCTGAACCAAAAGATTTCCAGACAGATGCAAACTCGCAGCCAATGACTCCGCCGCCAAGAACGATGACTGACTTTGGAACATAATCCATCTTTGTTCCATGATCGGATGTAATGATCTGCTTGCCATCAATTTCAAGGCCAGGCAAAGTGCGCGCATATGAGCCGGTAGCAAGAATGATGTTTTTGCCGGTGTAACGCTGACCATTTACTTTGACCGTGTCTTTAGAAACTAACTTTCCATGACCTTCGATGTATGTGATGTTTCGTGACTTCACTAAACCTTGTAGACCTTTGTGAAGACGGGAGATAACACCGTCCTTGTATGAATTAACGCCATCCATATCGATGCCATTAAATGTGGACTTCACGCCGAACTTAGAACCTTCGCGGGCGCCATCTGCGATTTCAGCTGAGTGCAAAAGCGCTTTCGTTGGGATGCAGCCCTTATGTAGACAGGTTCCACCAACTTTGTCGGCTTCGATTAAAGCAACTGAGAGGCCAAGCTGCGCACTGCGCAAAGCGCAGGCATAGCCACCGCTTCCGCCACCCAGAATTACTAGATCAAATTGCGACACTGCGCTACCCCTTTTACCTCGAGCTCAGGGCTCTATCCTGCCGTACCTACGCCTGTTCGACCAATCTCACGAGTGAGCGCATGCTCACACCTGTTCCACCGACTGGCGTGTATCCATGGGGCTTACCCTCATTAAAGGCCGGACCTGCAATATCAAGGTGTAACCATGGAAGATCATCACTAACAAACTCTTTTAAAAATAGGCCAGCAACCATCATGCCGCCGTTCTTATCGCCAATGTTGGCAAGATCTGCAACAGGAGAATCAAGAGAGGCTCGAAGCTCGACAGGCAAAGGCATTGGCCAGAACTGTTCACCAGTTTCTTTTGCGATAGCAATAAATGAATCACTAAAGCTTTGGTTGTTTGTCATGACCGCACCGGTGCGAGTTCCAAGGGCAACGACTTGAGCACCCGTCAAAGTGGCCACATCGATGATGCCATCAAGTTTATTTCTACTTGACTGCGCTTTCATTAATCCATCTGCAAGTACTAAGCGGCCTTCGGCATCAGGGTTGAGAACCTCAACAGTTTTGCCACCAAAGATTGTGATGACATCACTTGGACGTGTTGCTGTATCACTTGGCATATTTTCAGCAAGTGGTGCCCAGCATTCAATTGCCACAGGTAATCCAAGTTCGGCAATAGCTAACGTTGCAGCACACACCGCTGCCGCTCCACTCATATCGCACTTCATCGCTTCCATCCCGAGGCCAGCTTTTAGATTAAGGCCACCTGTATCAAAAGTGATTCCTTTACCAACAAAAGCAAAGCGCTTAACGTTTTTAGCTTTAGGTGTGTAAGAAATATGCAGCAAACGTGGGGGATTGGCCGAACCTTGACCCACTCCAATGATGCCACCGAAGCCTTGAGATTTAAGTTGCTTCTCATCCCAGACAGTTACTTTTAATCCCACCTTCACACCACCAGCGGCTTTAACACTTGCAGTTAATTTCTTAGTAAAAGTTTCTGGATATAAATGGCTAGGGGGGGTATTAACAAGGTCTCGCACGAGATGTGTGTACTTAGCAATAATTGATGCCCGGCCAGTGATCTCTTTAGCTTCACTCTTTCCAGCTAGCTTTGAAAAAATTGTTGCTGACTTCAACGCACTCTTGTGATCATCCTTAGTGGAACCACGGAAATCATTAAAAACATATGCGCCTATAGCCGCACCTTCTGCAACGGCGCTCACACCTGCAATATCGCGAGTTGGAAGAGCAAAAGTTGCTCCAGCATTTCCTGCTAGCGCTCTAGCTGCAGCACCTGCGGCTCTGCGCAAACTCTCATGAGAGTAAGTAGATGATTTAGCGCCAAGACCAGTGAAGACCATTAAGCGTGCTGGTCCACCAGGCATCTTTGTCACTTCATCGGCTTTTCCAGTTGCACCCATCTCTAGCAAAGAGGCTAAAAGAGATTTTGAATCAAGAGCCAAATCACCTGATTCGATGGCGATGCCACCTTTTGTGTTGGTGCTAACCAGTCCCACAACAAGGAGATCATCTTTAACGAGGCCATCTGAGATTTTGAGTGTTGTCATGGGCGTCAGCGTAATAGATGTATTGGTAGGTTTCACACTATGAAGCACTCACCTTTACATGACAAGCACCTAGCCCGAAATGCCAAGATGGCTGATTTTGGTGGATGGCTGATGCCGATCGAGTATCCAGGGGCAGGAGTACTGGCTGAACACGCCGCGGTCCGTGAAAAGGTAGGAATTTTCGATGTTTCGCATTTAGGCAAAGCCAGCGTCACGGGAAAAGGTGGCCTGGAGTTCCTCAATTCAATGTTTACCAATGATTTGGGGAGAATTGGAAATGGTTTTGCCCAATACACCCTGCTCTGTAATGAAAATGGCGGAGTCATTGATGATCTCATTGTATATCGCAATAGTGAAGATGATTTCTTTTTAGTTCCAAATGCCTCAAATACCACTGATGTGGTTGCGACTCTCCAGACACATGTTCCTGCCGCAATCACAGTCACAAATCTGCATGAGGATTATGCAGTTATCGCTGTGCAGGGACCACTAGCGCCGCAAGTCATGCAATCACTTGGCGTAAATACCGATATTGATTACATGGCCTTTGAAAAAGTCAGCATTGGGGGAGCAGAAGTAATTCTTTGCCGCACCGGTTACACAGGTGAGCTTGGTTATGAACTACTTCCAAAAACCGCAGATGCTTCAAAAGTCTGGGATGCAATTGTTGCAGCGATTGAACCTGTTGGCGGCTTGGTGTGTGGACTTGGAGCACGCGACACTTTGCGAACAGAAATGGGTTACCCACTACACGGCCATGAACTTTCATTAGAGATCACGCCAGTCGAAGCAAGTGCAACATGGGCCATTGGCTGGGATAAGAGTGAATTCTTAGGCTCCACTGTTTTGAAATCACAGAAATCTCAAGGAGCTAAGCGCCGAAGCGTGGCAGTTAAATCTTTAGACCGTGGGATTCCCCGCGGAGGAATGAGTGTGAAAACTAAGGAAGGGGCTTTGCTAGGTGAAGTAACTAGCGGGACTTTCTCGCCATCGCTAAAGGTTGGCATAGGAATTGCGCTGCTTGATTCATCTGTGAAAATAGGTGATCTCTTAGTAATTGATGTGCGCGGTCGGGACTCAATGGTTGAAGTGGTGAAACTTCCCTTTATGCCTTCACACGTTCGTTAAATTCAATTGGCGCCAAGAAAGCAGCACGGGTCTTAGTTCTCCGTAGTGCTGATAAAACTGCTCTCCCTGAAAGTGCCAAAAGAAGCGCTGTAAAGACTGCTCGGGGGATATCCCATGCCATAGCGGTTGCAAAGTGAAAAATGATAAAGCGAGAGAGATTTTCACTTATTGCTCCATTGGCAATATATGAGAGCTGGGTATCAGCGCCCAAGGCCCAAGGCCAAAACTGTAGATCCATCAGGATTCCAAATACCTGTGCAGCGATGATGCCAAAGAAAATCAGAAGCAAAATTTCTTTCCAGCCTCTCAGTTTTTTGCCGCCAAGCATGCCAGCGGCCATACCAATCCACGCTGCAGCAAATACTTGATAACCCAGCCATGGACCAACACCCCCAGTGAGAAGTGCTGAAACAAACATGGAAGTAAGACCCAAAATGAAACCAAATGATGGGCCGAATACACGAGCGCTCAGAATCAAAATAAACCACATCGGTTCAATTCCCACTGCGCCAGCACCTAGCGGGCGAAGGGCTGCTATGAGGGCGGATAAAACACCTAAGAGAGCAACTGACTTAGCATCAAGTGCTGAGTTAGAAATCTGAATAATTACTAAAAAGAAGGAAACGCTAAGAGCAGCCCAAAAGAAAAGCTGCGTGCGTGGCAGCGATTGCCCGTTATAGAAAAAAGGCCAGAGAAATCCGGCCGCAGAAATCAAAGAAGCCAAAGTCAGTACTGCTGTGCTAAGAGGAGAGAATCTAACTACGTCACTAGTGCGCATTAGCTATTTGCCTCAATGGCTCTCACTACATCGGCCACTGTTAACCAAGGTTGTGGTGACATGATTTTGGAAACCTGTGGGGCAAATGCTGGAGAAGATAAGAGCACGTCTATGGTTGGTCCATCGGCAACGATGTCACCATCTGCAATAAAGATTGTGCGGGAGGCTAATTCAGCGACCAGTTCAACATCGTGTGTGGCAATGATGACGCTGCGATTAAAGACGCGAGCAAAATCAATAAGCATCTTGGTTAAAACGCGCTTTGCTTGATAATCCAAGCCTCTGGTTGGTTCATCCAAGATAAGTAGGTGTGGATTAGCCGAAAGCACCACGCTCAGAGCCAAACCTAAACGCTGGCCTTCAGATAAATCCCGGGGATGTGTCTGCGCCGATATTCCCGGAACAAGTTGGGATAGAAGCGCAAAAGTTGTGCCATTGGCAACTTGATTGTCATTGTCTGCCTGTTTGCACTCTTCACTCACGCTTTGCCCGTAGAGAAGATCACTTGGCTCTTGTGGGATATAGCCAACATTTTCGCGCCGTTGCTTACTATGTAATTTCTGTGAATCAATCCCATTAACGATTACTTCACCTGATGCGTTATCGCTAACTCCAGCAATGGCTCGCAGAAGCGAGCTTTTTCCAGCACCATTGCGACCCATGATGGCGACAATGTCATTTTCATAGATAGTTGCCGAAAGAGAGTTCACAGCGTTTTTACCACTATAGGAAATAGTTAAATCCTTAATGGTAGCGCATGGTTTTAACGAACTAGTTGGCACATCAGGCTGAGTGATTTCATGTGAATCTCTAAACTCTTGCGTCATTCGGCGCATCTCTCGCACCGAAACACCAATCTCTTTTAACCCAAGAGCTCTAGCAAGTTCAACAATGGGCGGAGCAATAGGGGAGTTCATCAGGATTTGCTCAGGTGTGCCAACTACAGCAGAGCCCGCACCATTGATATGAACAATGCGATCAGCAAATTGAATCACGCGCTCCAACTTATGTTCTGCGATAACAACGGTCAGGCTTAAGTCGTGAACTAGGCGGTGGAGAATCGAGAGAACTTCCTCAGCAGCAATAGGGTCTAGTGCACTTGTGGGCTCATCTAGAACTAAGACTTTAGGGTGAGCAACTAATGCGCTGGCAATTGCAACGCGCTGTTGTTCTCCGCCACTCAGGGTTGCAATGCTGCGATTTCTAAGGCTAGACAAGGACATTAGGTCCAAAACTTCTTCAACACGCTTTCGCATAGTTTCATTGGAAAGATTTAAAGCTTCCATCCCAAAGACAAGCTCTTCTTCCACCGTATCTGCCACAAAGCCATTGATGGGATTTTGTCCCACAATGCCGATCAAATGCGCTAGCCCGCCAGGTTTAACTTGGGCAGTTGATATTCCATCTACTTCAATACTTCCAGCCAAGATGCCGCCAGTGTGGTGGGGAACAAGGCCGTTAATAAGGCGCAGCAATGAAGATTTACCTGAACCTGTTGGTCCGATAACTAGAACTAATTCACCTTCAGCAATTTCAAGAGTGAGATCTTCAATCACTGTAGTCGTCGAATTTGGATAGATAAGTGAAACGTTAGAAAACTTAATCATGAGAACACCACCAAGGTTAAGCCAGCTATTACAACGGCTAAATCAACTCGCGCCCATTTAATTGGGCGATACTTTGATCGCTTCTTGCTTATTCCATAACCACGAGAATCCATGGCAGCAGCTAAATCAAGTGATCTCGCTAAGGACTCTTCAAGTAATGGAATTGCAATGCGTTTGAATGCTTTTACGCCGTGGGTTTTCTGACCTCGCAGACGTTGTGCCATGCGAATGCGTGAGACGGCAGAAACTAATTGAGGCAGAACTGATGTTGCTATAACAACACTTATGCCAAACTCATAAAGGTAGATAGGTAGCACACGCAATAAACGATGTGGGCTAGTTAGTGAAGCAGCCGCGCCAAAAACCACAAGAATTGCGCAGATAATGAGTCCCTCTGAAATCGATGAACTCAACCGCTCTAGAGTCACTGCGCCTCCGATTCGAATACCAGGCATCCAATTAGGTAGGGGCAGAACGGGGATAGTGAAAAGGGTTGTTCCCGGAATAGGAACACCAATGAGCACGCCGATAATCGCCCGAATGGCGATAATCCACACCGATAACTTCAACGTGGCATTAAAGGATCGCCCCCATGGTGCATCATCTCGTTGCGTAAAGACAATCACTGACATAACACCCACTGCCGCAATGGCAAAGACTGGGGAGTTCACACGGGCAATCGCAAAAGCAATAGCCGCAGAGAAAATCCACCACGTCAGTGGGTGAAATGAAAGTTTTTTCATTAAGAGATTACTTGGTCTTAACTAATGCTTTTGGTGTTGGGATTTCAACGCCGCACTCTTTAGCTGGGTAGCCACCAAGGCCGCAGATCAAGCCAGAGGAGGCAGCACGGATCTTTGTGACCTGACCAAGAACATCAATTCCCTGTGAAGTTTTTGCCGTGCGAACGCAGGTAGTGATTGTTTTTCTTGGCTTTTCACCTTTGGGTGCCCAGGCTTTTGAACCAAACTCAATGACTAGTCCGATTCGCTTAGTGTCTGTGTCACCTTTAACACCAGCACAGATCTTTGCAAACCTAGGTTTTACTGCAGGCGCAAGAGAAGGGATATCGTCAGCGCCAAATACAAATGACCAACCTTCAACTGCGCCATCTGCGATGTCAACTGTTGGTCCTGTCATTGCAGCAGTCCACTTTGTTGCACCTGGAGCTGCTTGGAAATAACCCCAATAGCGCCAGCCTTTGCCAGCAGCTTGAGACTGGGGGATAAAGAGAACTGATGTAGCCAGAATTAATATTGAAATAAGTAATGCTTTAATCTTCATTGCTGTGGGGCCTCTCGGATGTGAAAGAGTCTCACAGGGAGCAGTGCCGCGCGAATAAGAGATATGAAAAAGAAATCTCAAAGACATGTGGACCACACCCCGCAAACCTCGGCGGGTGTTTGTCTAAAACCATCCATTAGGTAATCCGACTATACGGTTGCGGGTCAGCGTCGGAATTTCACCGAACTTCCCCTAATGAAGGGCGTATTAAGTTGTGTGCGTAGGAAAGCACATAGTGATTGGGTTGGCAACAAGGCGCGCAAGGTCTTAGAGTTCTAGGCATGGAATATCGTCGCCTTGGCAGTACTGGGATGTATGTATCCGAGATTTCTTATGGAAACTGGATTACTCACGGCTCACAAGTTGAAGCCGACTCTGCAATCAAATGTGTGAAGACCGCACTCGATTGTGGCATCACAACTTTTGATACCGCAGATGTCTATGCAGGCACTCGAGCTGAGAAGGTCCTTGGAAAAGCTCTCAAAGGCGTTCGTCGTGAGTCATATGAACTTTTCACCAAGGTCTACTGGCCAACAGGTCCAGGCAAAAACGATCGCGGCCTTTCTCGCAAGCACATTATCGAATCCTGTAACGCATCCCTCAAGCGCCTGCAAACAGATCACATTGATCTCTATCAAATGCACCGCTTTGATTTTGAGACTCCATTGGAAGAATCACTCAGTGCCTTTGATGACTTGATTCGTGCTGGCAAAGTTCACTACATCGGATTCTCAGAATGGACTGCTAGCCAAATCGCTGCAGCTTTAAAGATTCAAGATGCAAAAGGCTATAACCGCTTTGTTTCAAGCCAGCCTCAATACTCAGCGCTATGGCGCGTGATTGAAGCTGAAGTTGTTCCGCTTTCTCAAAAGGAAGGCATTGGCCAAATTGTTTGGTCACCCATGGCACAAGGAGTTCTGACAGGTAAGTACTTGCCAGGAAAGAAACCACCTGCCGGCTCACGTGCTACCGATAAAAAGGGCGGCGCTGGAATGATTTCTAAATGGATGAAAGATGATGTTTTATCTGCAGTTCAAAACCTTAAGCCAATTGCAGATCAAGCTGGCCTGACAATGTCTCAGCTCTCTGTTGCCTGGGTTTTGCAAAATCCAAATGTTTCTAGTGCCATTGTTGGTGCCACAAAGCCATCTCAGGTTAAGGAAAACGTGAAGGCTTCTGGAATCAAACTAGATGCAGACACTATGAAAGCAATTGATAGCGCATTGGGTAATCTGCCTGAAAAAGATCCAGCACAAAACATCAGCCCAAATCCAAGAGCTTAATTAACTACATCGCCCACTTTGGTTTGTGGGTGCGGTGCACGTAGGCGACGCATCTGTGTTGAGCGAAGCCATGCATACATGGCCAGACCCTTTGTACTAGATGCTGGATGTTTGGCGTGGACCAGGCGCTGGATTTTTCGACCTAAGAAAATTCCGTCAACAACAGCGGCAAGTAGAACTGCATACATCAGGGCAATTGCAGCAAATTGAACAACTGGAATCTGAATTAAAGTCAGAACTAGAACTATGAAGATAATTGGTAGGAAGTATTCACCGATGGAGCGACGGGCATCAACGTAATTGCGAACAAAGCGGCGTTCTAGTCCACGATCTCGAAGTGGCAGTGCGCCTTCTTCCCCGCGTAGATATGCAGCACGTGATTTAACTCGATCTTGTCTGGAGGCCAACTTTTGTGTGCGCTTTTGCTCCTTAGTCACAACAGGGGATAGGGATGAAATCTTTACCTTTGCCTGAGCATCTTTGCGCTTTGGGGTAGGACGGCCTTTACCAGTTGATTCAGTAGTCATGGGGCAACTATAGAAGGGTGGGGCAAAACCACAAATATTGAGGTAAGTCACAACTCGCGCGAGGGGTGCGGGAAAGGTAGGCTTAGCCTAAACAAGGAGAGAAAATGACTACAGAAGTTACAACCACAGGTCTTGCCCTAACCGATGTTGCTGCCGCAAAGGTAGCTGCGCTTTTGGCACAAGAAGGCCGCGATGATCTCAATCTTCGTGTTGCCGTACAACCTGGTGGATGCTCTGGTCTTCGTTATCAGCTCTACTTTGATGATCGCAATCAAGATGGCGACATCGTCCGTGAATTTGGTTCAGTCAAAGTAATCGTGGACAAGATGAGCGATCCTTACTTGATGGGAGCAACTGTTGATTTCGTTGACACCATTGAGAAGCAGGGCTTCACAATTGATAACCCAAATGCAGCAGGTTCTTGCGCATGCGGCGATTCATTTAACTAATAAAACCTAAAAAAGGCCCTAGTATCGCCACATGAAAATCGGCGTAGCGGGATCAGTTGGCTTAGATCACTTGATGACTTTCTCCGGAAAGTTTACTGACTCCTTTGTCGCAGGTTCATTAGAAAAAGTCTCACTCTCATTTTTAGTAGATAGCCTGGATGTTCGCCGTGGAGGATGCGCGGCCAATATCTGTTACGGCATGGGTGTTCTTGGTTTAAATCCAGTCCTTATTGCCGCCGTAGGTAAAGACTGGGCAGATTATGAAGCCTGGCTTTCACGCCATGGTGTGGACACATCACACGCACTTGTTTCAACTTCTTTGTATACCGCCCACTTTATGGTCACAAATGATGATGACCTGAATCAGATCGCATCCTTTTTCCCAGGTGCGATGAGTGAGGCCCGCAATATTGAATTAGCACCCATCATGGAAAAAACCGGGCGCTTCGACATGGTCGTGATTTCACCAGATGATCCCCAAGCGATGTTGCACCACTCTGACGTCTGTCGCAAAGAAGGCATTCCATTTGCCGCAGATCCTTCCCAGCAAATGGCACGTATGAGTGGGGAAGAGATCAAGCTTTTAATTGATGGCGCTTCTTATCTTTTCCTGAATGAATACGAACTAGCCCTAGCCATGCAAAAGACAGGCTGGAGTGATCGTGAGATTTTGGAGCATGTGAAGATTCGCGTGGTGACCTTGGGATCAAAGGGTGCCAAAGTCGAAAGTGCAGCTGGGGAGTTCGTTCAAGTAGGAGTTCCACAGGAGAAATCAAAGACAGATCCAACAGGTGTTGGAGATTCATTTAGATCAGGCTTTATCGCTGGCCTTGCATGGGGTTTGAGCCATGAGAGATGCGCCCAGTTGGGATCTTTGATTGCCACCTATGTCATTGAGACGATGGGAACCCAGGAATATCGCTTTAGTAGTGCTGAGTTCTTAGCCCGCTTTGAAGCTGCTTATGGGGCAGAAGCGGCCTCGCAAATAGCGCCACACCTTAGTTTTTAAGCCCTAAGAATCTGTGACACGAACCACGAGGGTGACCCCTTAAGCCGATGCCACGCAAGCGCGCTTTGCGCTCTATCCTTACCCCTATGTCGTTAAAAGCGCTTAAATTCCTCCGAGGCCTTCTCTTTCTGAGCCCGGCGTTCTTGCTCACCGGTTGCTCAAAAGTTTCAGGCCTTGGCTTTGAAGAGGGATTATCAAGTGTTAATGATCAATCATTATCGCTATGGCAAGGCGCATGGATAGCTGCAGGTGTTGTTGGAGTCTTCACATTAATTTTAATTTTATGGCCAGCGTTTTTTCATCGCCTTAAAAAAGACAGCCCAGAGTTTCCCAAGCAAACTCAGTACAACATTCCAGTTGAAGTTCTCTACACAATTATCCCATTTATTATCGTTGCAGTTCTTTTCTATTTCACTGCTCAGAAGCAAACAGTTATTACAGCAAAGACTGATACATACAAGCATGAGATCACGGTCGAAGGTATTCAGTGGTCATGGCAATTTGGTTACCCAGAAGCAGGTCCTGATGCCGTAGTTACTGGCACACCTGCCCAGCCTCCGGTTCTCTATGTTCCACTGGGCGAACGAGTGCGTTACACAATTACTGCAAATGATGTTGTACACGGTTTCTGGATTCCAGCCTTTATGATTCAAATTCAAAACATTCCAGGAGTTACTAATCATTTGGAATTTACAGCCAACAAGCTCGGTGATTTTCCAGGACGTTGCAACATCTTGTGTGGACGAAATCACTCACAAATGCTTTTCACGGTTCGCGTAGTAACACCAGCGCAGTACCAGGCTTATCTTGAAACGATTAAGGGGAATGGCGCATGACAACTTACGCAGAACGACCAACGATTTCTGGCTTGCCACCACTTCCGGCCAAAAAAGGCAGAGCATTCGTAAAGTGGGTTACTTCTACTGATCACAAGACCATCGGATACCTATATCTGATGACATCTTTTGCATGGTTTCTTATTGGTGGAGTTTTAGCGCTCCTGCTTCGCTCAGAGCTTGCCCGCCCAGGAATGCAGTTCTTGAGCGCTGAGCAGTACAACCAGATTTTCACCATGCACGGAACGATTATGTTGCTCATGTTTGCAACACCATTGTTCGTTGGATTTGCAAACGTGATTATGCCGTTGCAAATCGGCGCAGCTGATGTGGCTTTCCCTCGTTTGAACATGCTCTCTTATTGGCTCTACCTCTTTGGTGGCCTCATGGCATTTGCTGGCTTCCTATCACCTGGAGGAGCAGCATCATTTGGTTGGACTGTTTATGTTCCACTCTCAAATGCACAATATTCACCGGGTATCGGTGCAGATCTGTGGTTACTAGGTCTAGCAGTCAGCGGTATCGGAACAATCCTTGGTGGCGTCAACTTCATTACAACTATTTTCACAATGCGCGCTCCTGGTATGACGATGTTCCGCATGTCAATCTTCTCTTGGAACGTATTGCTGACCTCAATCCTTGTTCTTCTAGCTTTCCCTCCACTAGCTGCAGCCTTACTTGGTCTGGAGTCAGATCGCATTTATGGCACGCATCTTTTTGATCCGGCAAATGGTGGGGCGATGCTGTTCCAACACTTGTTCTGGTTCTTTGGACATCCTGAGGTTTATATCTTGGCACTTCCATTCTTTGGAATTGCAACAGAGATTTTGCCAGTCTTTAGTCGCAAGCCAATCTTTGGTTATAAAGGTTTGATCGCTGCAACTATCGCAATCTCAGCCTTATCTGTTGCAGTGTGGGCACACCATATGTTTGCAACTGGGCAAGTACTATTACCATTCTTCTCATTCATGACTTTCCTTATCGGTGTCCCAACTGGTGTGAAGTTCTTCAACTGGATCGGAACGATGTGGCGCGGTCACGTTACTTTTGAAACACCAATGCTCTGGGTTATGGGCTTCCTTGTTACTTTCCTCTTCGGTGGATTAACAGGAATTATTCTGGCTTCACCTCCACTAGATTTTGCAGTTTCTGCTAGCTACTTCGTCGTTGCTCACTTCCACTATGTTCTATTTGGAACTGTGGTATTTGCGATGTTTGCAGGCTTCTACTTCTGGTGGCCAAAGATGACTGGTCGCATGCTTAACGAGCGTCTAGGAAAGATTCACTTCTGGACAACTTTCGTCGGCTTCCACCTAACATTCCTTATCCAGCACTGGCTAGGAATTAAGGGCTTCCCTCGTCGCTATGCCGATTACCTTCCAACGGATGGCTTTACATTTATGAATGAAGTTTCAACAATCGGTTCATTCTTACTTGCATTCTCAATGATTCCATTTATGGTTAACATCTGGATTACCCGCAAGGCTCCACTAGTTGGTGTTGATGATCCTTGGGGTTACGGAGCATCACTTGAATGGGCAACTACATGTCCACCACCTCGCCACAACTTTTTGACTATGCCTCGCATCTCATCAGAGCGACCAGCATTTGATCTGCACTATCCACACGTTAAGACAGAAGGGCACTAATAAACTATGAAGGTTTCTTGGCAGCTATTTATCAGTCTTGCGCTGTTCTATGTTTTGATGACGGTTATTTATTGGCAAGTTGGTGGCGAGCCAGTTGGAATTGCTGGCATGCTTCTTGCTGCAGCACTTGCTGGAATGGTTGGCTTTTATGTGTGGTTCACACAACGCCGAATTGGACAGATTCTTCCGGAAGATAATCTCACCGCATTAATCTCTGATGGCGCAGGAGAACTTGGTTTCTATAGCCCGCACTCATGGTGGCCACTGCCGGTTGCTTTGAGCATGTGTGCGCTGACGCTCTCGTTGATCATTGGTTGGTGGCTAACTGTCATCTCACTAGGCGCTTTAGTTATCTCCATTATTGGAATGGTGACTGAGTATGAGAAGCCGATTGCGGTTTCAGCTCACTAATGTCAAAAGTACGTGCAGAGATTTTGGATGTTGATTATCCAAATACGGCTGCTGCACGAATCGTAATAAATGCGCCAGCTTCAAAGATATTTGAACTATTGGCTAATCCTCGTGCTCATGCATCTTTTGACGGTTCTGGCAGTATTAAAAAGAGTATTTCGGGACCAGTTCGTCTTCATCAAGGTGCAAGATTTGGAATGGCGATGAATATTAAGGTGCCATATCGCATAACAAATACCGTTGTGGCTTTTGAAGAGAACAAAAAAATTACCTGGTGTCACCTAATGAAGTGGACCTGGTCATATGAGCTCCACGATTTGGGTAATTCAACAACTCAAGTTACTGAAATCTTTGATTGTAATTCAATTCCAGCTTTTTCTCGTTGGTGGCTAAAGAAGACTGGAGCTGTGGCTAGAAATCCAAAGTTTATGGCTAAGAGTTTGGTGCAACTTAAAGCGTTGTGTGAAGGTTGAAAACCGCACGTTTAGCCCCCTTTCTTTTTGTCTTCCTGTGGAGCACTGGCTTTGTAGGAGCTAAGTACGGCCTCCCCTATGCAGATCCATTCATCTTCTTATCCGTGCGCATATTTATTGCCGCTGGCATTCTCTTCATCGCAGCCCGCTTCATGCACGCACAGATTGCACTGTCTCGAAGTGAAATAAGTAAATCTGCACTCATTGGATTGTTCTTGCATGCGTTTTATCTTGGGGGAGTCTTCTTTGCAATCTCCAAAGGTGTCTCAGCTGGAGTGGCAGCAGTAATTACTAGTTTGCAACCAGTCTTTGTTTCAATCTTGGCTGTGAAAGTTCTAGGTGAGAAGCTGCGCTGGAGCCAGTTTGCAGGATTAGTAACAGGATTGATTGGTGTTGTATTAGTTCTAGGTCCGAGCTTTGATAGTTCAGTCTCCACAGTTGGAATTGCCGCAGTCTTTGTTGCACTCCTGGGAAGCACCACGGCAACCCTGATGCAAAAGAAGTTTGGCTCTGGCATTCCAATGCTGGCTGGAACTGCCTATCAATACCTGGCAGCAGGCCTAGTCCTTGGCATCGCAGCTATTGCAACGGGTGGAACACGTATAGATCTCACGCCTAAGTTTGCTGGCGCAATGATCTGGCTAATTTTTGCCTTATCTGTGGGCGCAGTTCTTCTTTTGCTTCGATTACTCAACAACGGCAGCGCCGCATCGGTTTCTTCGCTGTTTTATCTAGTTCCACCAGCAACAGCCCTTGAGGCCTATGTTTTATTTGGGGAAAAAGTAAACACCCAAGGCTTCCTTGGAATAGGAATTACCGCCCTGGGTGTTTGGCTTGTAATACGTAGAACCAACTAGTGGTTTTCGATCTCCTTTAATTCTTGCTCAGTTACCTTAGGAACAGAGACTGCATGCGCCTTGCTCAGACGGCGTTGAATCTTGTTCTTTATTGCACCTGGTCTGCGAACACCACGAGCATCAACATCCTCAATCTCAAGCGGCACTAGCTGCTCGTGAGATTGCAGTAGGTAAGCCTTCTCTGGAGAGATAGGCGCGTGAACTTCTACGAACTCACCATGTGGCAAGCGAAGTAGGCGACCAGTCTCTGCTCCGTGAAGGAGAAGTTCGCGATCAGCACGTTGCAATGACAAACACAGACGCTTTGTGATGATGAAAGCTAGCGGTGGAAGAATGAAGATTCCTATGCGAGAGAACCACATGATTTGGTTAATCGATAGATCAAAATTCGTCGCAATGATGTCGTTACCACCATTGATAAGTGAAATCATCACGAAAGTAATAGACATGACACCAAGTGCGGTGCGGTTTGGCACATTGCGTGGACGATCTAGTAAGTGATGTTCACGCTTGTCGCCAGTAATCCAACTTTCAATGAATGGATAGAGCGCCATACCTGTGAAGATAATTCCAGGAACAATTACTGCTGGAATTAAAATATTCCAGGAAATGGTGTGACCGAATGCGTGAGTTTCTAATGGGGGAGCCATTCGCACAAGACCATCGAGCCAGCCCATGTACCAGTCAGGTTGCGAACCTGCTGAAATTTGTCCAGGAGTGTATGGACCATAGAGCCAGATCGGGTTAATGGAAGCAACGGCTGAGATGAATGCGGTGATTCCAAATACTACGAAGAAGAATCCACCAGCTTTAGCCATGTAGACAGGCAAGATTGGATGTCCAACAACGTTAGTTTCTGTGCGACCAACACCTGGAAACTGTGTGTGCTTCTGGTACCAAACAAGCATGACGTGAATTGTGATGACGGCAAGGAAGATTCCAGGAATGATCAATATATGGAGGGTAAAAATGCGCGGGATAAAGTCAGTTCCCGGGAATTCTCCACCGAATAAGAAGAATGAAGCGTATGTGCCAACTAAGGGGATTGCTTGAATAATCGCTGAAGTAATGCGAAGTCCAGTTCCGGATAGCAAGTCATCAGGAAGTGAATAACCTAGAAGACCCTCTACTAGACCAAGAGTCAGGAGAAGAATTCCAAGGATCCAGTTGAACTCACGTGGCTTCCTAAATGCACCCGTAAAGAAAACACGCAAAAGGTGAGCAACGATTGCTGCCATAAAGATATTTGCTGCCCAGTGGTGAATCTGGCGCATTAATAGACCGCCGCGAACTTCAAATGAGATATTTAAAGTTGAGGCGTATGCAGCCGACATTTCTAAACCTTGTAGTGGCTCATAAGCACCGTTATAAATAACATCCTTTTGTGAGGGATCAAACCAGAATGTTAGGAAAGTTCCAGAAAGAAGAAGGATGACGAATGAATACATACATACTTCACCCAGCATGAACGACCAGTGGTCAGGAAAGACCTTGTTAAGTGATTTCTTTACCCAACCCGCAGCACCTAACCTTTCATCAACAAAATTAGCTACATTTCCAACTGCTTTTTCAGTAGTTGTCATTGTGAGTTTCGCTCCCAGAAACTAGGTCCGACTGCTTCATTAAATGGTGCACGTGCTACTAAATAACCTTCAGCATCGACTGTGATGTCGAGTTGAGGCAATGGTCTAGCTGCAGGTCCAAAGATGACCTTGGCAGCGCGAGTCACATCAAATGTCGATTGATGACATGGACACAGCAGGTGTTTTGTTGTTTGTTCATAGAGTGCAACTGCGCATCCCATGTGTGAACAAATCTTTGAAAAGGCGATGATTCCTTCATGGGTCATCGCAAGGCGATCTGGCTCTAACTGGAACTCTTCTGGGCGCAAACGAATCAGGAGAACAGGATCTTTTGCGATATCACTCAATGGACGGTGTTCCATGTCAGCAACAGCAGGCAAAACCTGAACTACAGAGCCAACTTCAAGGTCTGAGGCCAAGATAGGACGGTTGCCCGGATCAGTGAGCAGACGAGTTCCTGCTTTCCAATTCGTCATCTCCAACTTTTTTCCAGGTAGTGGACCAAGATCGCGAAGGAGTAGAACAGGAGGAAGAGCAAAGAGACCAACGGCTGCGCCAAGTGAGCGCTTGATTAACTTACGACGACCGAGTTGAACTCCAGCCACACCTTCTTTAACAGTTTGAACTAACTCTGCGCGATCTTCATCACTTGAACGAAATTCGTGGCGATGATTAACAATCTCTTTATCTGTCATCAAAGTTTTGGCCCAGTGAATTGCAGCGATGCCAATAAAGAACAGCGACATAGCCATACCAATACCGATTCCTAATTGCTGAGCGTTCTGATTGCCCATAATCGGAATGAAGATGAATACAGTGTCTTTAACAAAGATGTAGGAATAAATCAGAAGAAGTGAACCAAGACCAGAGAGTCCGAAGAGGATGGCTACTTGTTGCTCTGCACGCTTTTCAGATGCAGGGTTAACATCTGTCGCACGTGGTGCATGTTGAGGCAGTGCTGAGTCATCAATAGGAGTTAATTCATTAGACACGATGCGCCTACCTTGCTCTCGTAGTTAGCCAGACTGCAATACCAATGAGCAGTCCTAACCCTAATACCCAAGCCAACAAACCTTCTGTAACAGGTCCAATGCGGCCCATTGTTGCACCGCCTAGATTTGGTTCAGCTTCTGCAGACTTGATCCACTTAATGATAGAAAGTTTTTCTTCAGCTGTAATTGTTTTATCACTAAAGACTGGCATTGATTGTGGTCCAGTAACCATTGCCTCATAAATATGTTTTGGTTCAACACCCATAAGTGTTGGCGCGTACTTACCTTGCGATAGCGCACCACCTTGTCCAGCAAAGTTGTGACACATCGCGCAGTTATTTCTAAATAGCTCGCCACCTTCGGCGGAGTTTCCATCTCGCTCATAATTAAGTTCAGATTCACCTGGAATAGCAGGGCCAGGAGCTAAGGAAGCAACGTAGGCAGCTAGGGCTGCAGTCTCTTCCTCGTTATAGACACGGGGTTTGCGCATAGCTTGTGTGCTCATGTCAGCCATTGGCATGCGGCCTGTTCCAACTTGGAAATCAACAGAAGCTGCGCCAACACCAATTAAAGATGGTGCGATTGATGCACCCTCAGCGTTGAGTCCGTGACAAGAAGAACAACCCTTAAGGAATATTTGCTTTCCCTCTTCAATAGATGCCGAGCGATCCAAAACGCTCTGGGTCTCTGTAACAGTTTCACTTGCAACAGAGAAAGTCGTTCCAATTGCAAGAAGAGCAAAAATTAGAAGCAATGGGCCAGCGGCCTTATGTCGACGGTAACGCGATAAACGCTTCACGAAGTTTTTGTGCCCCTTACTTAATGAGGTAGATCGCTGAGAAGAGGGCGATCCACACGACGTCGACGAAGTGCCAGTAATACGAAACAACAATTGCAGTTGTAGCTTGTTCGTGTGTAAAGCGACGGGCCTTAGAAACACGGATGAGCACAATAAGAAAAGCAAGAAGTCCACCGGTTACGTGCAAACCGTGGAAACCTGTTGCGATGAAAAAGATAGAACCATAGGCAGATGAAGAAAGTGTTAAGCCTTCTTCCACAAGAGCGGCATACTCATAAATTTGTCCACCAATAAAGAAAGAACCCATGAGGAAAGTCAGAGCAAACCATTCACGCATTCCCCATTTGTTGAGCTGGAAGATTGAACCTGTGCGGTGGTTTTGGAATCGCTCTGCAGCAAATACTCCGAACTGACATGTAACAGATGAGAGAACAAGAATTGTTGTGTTCAACGCTGCAAATGGAATATTGAGAATCTCGCCTGCCTCTGTCCAAATCGCTGGACCCTGCACTGCGCGAGTAGTGAAATAAATAGCAAAGAGTGCGGCAAAGAACATCAACTCACTTGATAGCCACACGATTGTGCCAACCGCAACGGCGTTGGGGCGGGTGATCTTGTGGTGGGCAGCTACTGATGTACTCGACATGGGGATGATTATTCCCGAAAAACACGCCTGCGTCTTACGGGAGACCCCTCATATGCAAGTTATTCACCCGGTTCTGGAGTGAAACAGCCCACAGATTTTTCGAGGTAAAAATCAGCTCGCACACCCTTTCCGGGAGCCTAGACTTAGGCCATGGCAAAGAAGCAGATTCTGGTTTATGCAGATGATTCAACTGTACGAAAGGCTGTCATTGACGCCTTGGGTACCAGAACGGCCAGCGATGTAGCAGAGCACCAGATACATGAGTTTGCCACGGCTGCAGCCCTTCGCTCCTATGTCGATAACAACACAAACATTGATTTATTCATCCTCGATGGTGAAGCCGTTCCAGAAGGCGGTCTGGGAGTTGCCCGTCAACTCAAAGACGAAGTTTTCAACTGCCCTCCGGTACTAGTCATCACAGGGCGCAAGGAAGATGCATGGCTTGCAGCATGGTCGATGGCTGAAGCGTCAATTGTTCACCCTATTGATCCATTCACTCTTGCTAGAAGCGCTGCCGAACTCCTACGCGGCACAACACCTGCTGTAGTTTAAAAATGTCGAAAGAGTTGTGGGATCGCTATTTCTCAATTCTTGAAAGTGGGCTGGATTTAGAACCAGCCGATGTTGCCTGGTGCATGAATCAGATTCTTGAGGGAAAAGCCGATAACGAGTTAATTAAAAAGTTTTTGCTTTCCCTAAAGGCAAAAGGTGAGACAAGTGAAGAAGTGGGTGCGCTAGTTGCCCAGATGTATGAGCATTCTGCGCCAATCTCAATTACAGAGCGCGCGGTCGACACAGTTGGAACCGGTGGCGATGGTGCCCACACTATTAACATCTCAACCACCGCTGCAATTATCGCCGCAGCAGCAGGCGCAAAAGTTGTAAAGCATGGAAACCGCGCAGCATCATCGAAATCAGGAGCAGCAGATTTATTGGAGGCGCTAGGTGTTGCAGTAACGCTAGATGGCAAAGGCGTTGAAACCACTTTTTCACAGCTTGGAATTGGCTTTTGTTTCGCCCCTGTTTTTCATCCAGCAATGCGCTTTGCTGCCCCTGCCCGTAAAGAGTTAGGTGTGCCAACAGTTTTTAACATCTTGGGCCCGCTATCTAATCCAGCTAAACCAAAGGCAGCAGCGATTGGCGTTGCCAATGATCGAATGCATTTAGTGATGGCCCAGGTATTGGCCGATAAGGGCGTAGATGGCTTCGTTTTCCGGGGCGATGATGGCCTTGATGAGATAACTCTTGCAACAACTACTTCTATTTTAACTCTGGGTAATGGCCAAATCGCAAGTGATCTTTTAGACCCACTTGACTTCGGAATCGCTAGAGCCCCGATTTCAGCCCTTGCTGGGGGAGATGCAACTGAAAATGCCAGAATCACTAGCGCTATTTTTGCTGGTGAAAAAGGTGCACCGCGTGATGCAGTTGTATTAAATGCAGCTGCAGCAATAGCAGCCTATGAAGGTGAGATGGAGTTGAGCCTTCATGATCGAATCCAGAAGGGTGTTGAACGAGCCACCATGGCAATTGATAGTGGTGCAGCCGCAACGCTTCTTTCACAATGGGCCGCTCTTAGCCAGAAACTAGCCGCTTCTTAACTTTCTTGAATTGTGGCAAAGTCGTAATTCCAAAACTTCCCAGTCTTTCGATAATCCCATGCAAAACATCTACCGTTGCACGGGCATCATCTAGGGCGCGGTGTGTGGGAGAAGTAGTTGCTCCAAAGAACTCCGCCAAGGTGGCTAATTTACAGTTGATGACATCATCTTTAGTTAATACATATCTAGCCAATCTGGCAGTGTCAGCAACATGATGGGTGGGCCATGGGTAATCAAGATGAGCAGCAGCTGCTTTTAGGAATCCCACATCAAATGGGGCGTTGTGGGCAACTAAAACATTTTCACTCTCTGGCCCCAAGAACTCAATAAATGAGGGAAATACTTGAGCGATTGTCGGAGCGTTGGAAAGCATCTGATCTGTAATCCCAGTGAGTTGTGTGATGAATTCTGAAATCTGAACACCCGGATTTACAAAGGTTTCAAACTCACCAATCACTACGCCGCCGCGCACTTTAACTGCGCCTATCTCTGTTATTGCTGCGCCAGTTGAAGGGGCAGCACCTGAGGTTTCTAAATCCACAACCACAAAGGTGGCTTCCGATAGGTGCATAGTGGCGATACTAAATGATTGCACTGTCATTGACAGCACGCGTATGGTGTTAACCATGGCAGTTGAAACAGCACCCCCAGGTTGGATGCAGGATTGGTCGGCGCAAGGCTCAGGTAAAAACGCTCGCGTTGGAGTCTTGCTTGTTCATGGATTTACTGGAGCCCCACCATCAATGCGTCCATGGGGCGAATTCCTGCACTCCAAGGGTTACACCGTTCGAGTCCCATTACTTCCGGGACATGGAACGAAACCTGAGGATCTCAATAAAGTGAAATGGCAAGAATGGCCAGCAAAAGTTCAATCTGAATTAGATGAACTATTCAAAAGCTGCGATCAAGTTTTCGTTGCTGGTTTATCAATGGGTGGGGGAACGGCTCTTAATGTCGCTCAATCAAATAATGAGCGAATCGCAGGTCTGATTTTAGTAAACCCCATGATTCATGTTGCTTTCTTGCCGCATCAATTGGCCTACCTAATCTCACACTTTCAAAAACTTCGCTCCAGTGTTGGAAATGACATTAAGCGTCCTGGGATAACAGAGCATGGCTATGACGCGCTACCTACTCGCGGGATAGCTGAATTACTCAAAATGCTCAAAATCACTCGTAAGAATCTGAGCCAGATAACTGTTCCAGTTCAACTTTTTCACTCAGTAGAAGATCACACCTTGCCAGTTTCAAACACTGAGATAGTTATGGCCGGTCTGGGTTCTGTGAACAAGTCTCGCATTGAGTTAGTCAACAGTTACCACGTTGCGACTTTGGATTATGACCAGGAGTTAATTTTCCAGAACTCACTTACCTTTATCCAAGGCCTACAAAAGAGCTCTTAAAGCTCCAATACTTTTCTGTGCGCCTAGTTGAACTTACTGAAGTGGACCGTACTGGGATCGAACCAGTGACCCCCACAATGTCAATGTGGTGCTCTACCGCTGAGCCAACGATCCTTGCTTGAGTGAGAAATGATACCTCACGAAAATATGTGGTGATTAGCGGTTGTAGTCATCCTCGATACGCTCAATATCATCTTCACCAAAGTATGAGCCGCTCTGGACCTCAATGAAAACAACTGGCTCGCTTCCAATGTTTGCTAAGCGATGAAGCTCGCCTTGGGCGATATCAATTGAATCTCCAGCTGACATTTCAAATTCAAGGCCATCATGAGTGACCTTTGCTTTGCCGCTGACGATGAACCAATGCTCGGCACGGTGTTGGTGGCGTTGATATGAAAAGCGAGCACCAGTATCAACAACAATTCGCTTTACTTTGTAATCAGAACTTTCAGACAAGATTTCATAGTGACCCCACGGTCTGACGTCTTCGCCCATGAACTCTTCCTTTTACTCGTTCTACTAATGGAGGTCGGAACGGGATTTGAACCCGTGTAGAGGGATTTGCAGTCCCTTGCCTCGCCTCTCGGCCATCCGACCAAAAACTAACGCCGTTCATTTTTCACGTGAACGGCGATCAGTTTTGAGAGCGGACGACCGGGTTCGAACCGGCGACCTGAACCTTGGCAAGGTTCCGCGCTACCAACTGCGCTACGTCCGCGAGGAGAGCAAATCTATCGTAGGTGAGGCCATAGCGCCAAAGTGGGAATTCAATGACTACCGTTGCCTTGTGAGTTCTTCGAAGAATGCGCCTGTTTTTTGGATGAATGGGCGGTTGGCAACTGGCCTATCGCAGGTTTCAAATGATCCGTCATCTTTAGAAGATGGGGGATTCTGGGCAGTCTCATCAACTTTTGAAGGCGCGTTTCAAGCTTTCAAGTTTGATCATGTTGTTGAATCAAACTTTCCAACTTCACCGTGGCAGAAAATAGAAGGCCAGTGGTCAAGTAGTTTGAATGAAAGTGAATATGTTGGATATGTGAAGAAAGTGCAGGAGCACATTGCACAAGGCTGGGTGTATCAAGTTAATGCTTGTAGAGAAATATCTATTGATGTTGAAGCACAAGATCTACGGGGTCTGTTTTCTAAGATTCTAGAAGGCAACCCCGCACCGTGGGCTTCATATTTAGAAGCTCCAGGAATCAACATTGCTTCTGCTTCACCTGAGCTCTTTCTAAAACGAGAGGGCAAGCGAATTCGCACTTCCCCTATCAAGGGAACGGCACCAGTAGGCACAGTTGATTTTGGTGTGAAAGATAAAGCCGAGAACGTCATGATCGTTGATTTAATGCGAAATGATTTAGGGCAGATTTGTAAGAGTGGCAGTGTCACCGTTCCGCGCTTGTTATCAACGGAAGCTCATCCAGGCCTGGTGCACTTGGTTTCAGATATTGAAGGCGAACTCAAAGATGAAAGTACTTGGACAGAAATCTTTGCCCGTTTGAGTCCTCCAGGATCAATTAGTGGTGCTCCTAAATCATCCGCCGTCTCTGTTATTAAAGAGAATGAGGGAAAGCGCGGACCTTATTGCGGGGCGTTGGGTTGGGTACAAGGGGATATGTGTGAACTTTCAGTTGCTATTCGAATCTTTTTTAAAGATGACAAACTGCGATTTGGTACCGGTGCTGGAATTACTTGGGCCAGCATGGCAAATGATGAGTGGGAAGAAACTCAACTAAAAGCCAGACGTTTAGTCTCACTTGCTGGGGGTGTTCTTTGAAAGTGATTTATAACGGTGAATTAAGAAACATTGCTGATGTGCCAGCATCAAGTGCTGGATGGCTAGATGGTGAAGGAATATTCGAAACCATTAAGAGCGTTGGGAACAGGGCATTCTCATTATCTAGGCACATTGCACGAGCACAAAGCTGTGCATTGGCTCTCGGGATTTCAATCCCAAGCTTTGAGCAGATTTCACAAGGTGTGACTGATTTGTTTGCCTCAGTTCCACAAGGCTTAGGAATGCTGCGGATCTCATTTGATAATCACGGGAACTGGTTGGCAGTTCACATGCCTTATGCAGAACAAGAGAAAAGCTGTGATGTGCGAGTGCATCCACAAGCAGTTATTGGCGATGCCCATAAAAGATTTCCATATACAAGCCGTCTTGAGATTCTCGAACAAGCCCGCCTCGCTGGCTTTGATGATGCAATTGTCATCAATGCCATTGGCAATATCTGTGAGGGCTCAGTTACAAATCTGATTGTCCACATTGATAGTCGATGGGTAACAGCGCCAACTACTGATGTTGTATTGCCTGGAATTATTCGAGAAATCTTGATTGAAAATGAGCTGGTTGCCGTTGAGAGCATCCCCGCAGATCGGCTTTCAGAAATCACTTCTGCCTTCCTTATTAGTAGTTTGCGTTTATCTCATGCGATTTCATCGATTGATTCACGGCCGTTGCATCTTTCACACGCCTTCGGAGAAGAAATAAAGGCGTTGGCTCATAAGTATTCGGTAGGCTAGCCACATGATTCAGGTAAGCGTTGATGGTGCTTCACGCTCCATAGAGGCAGATCAACGCCCCACCCATCTTTTTTCTGATAACAAGGAAGTCGTTGTTTGTCGTATTAATGGCGTTCTTAAAGATCTTTGGACTGATCTGCAAGAAGGCGATGTTGTTGAATCCATTTTAATCAACTCACCTGATGGTCTCTTCGTTCTTCGCCACTCAACTGCCCACGTTATGGCACAGGCTGTGCAAGAAGTTTTCGCTGATACAAAGCTAGGTATTGGTCCACCGATTAAAGATGGCTTCTATTACGACTTTGACCCAAAGACACCGTTTAATCCAGATGATTTAACCAAGATTGAAAGCGTTATGCGCAAGATTGTTAAAGATGGTCAGCGCTTTCGCCGCCGTGTTGTTACTGAAAAAGAAGCATTGGCTGAACTTTCACATGAGCCATATAAGTGCGAACTCATTGGTATAAAGGGGCCAGCAGGAGAAGAAGCAAGTGTTGAAGTTGGGGGAGCAGAGCTCAGCATCTATGACAACTTAGGTCGTGATGGAAATCCGGTGTGGGCAGATTTATGTAGAGGTCCACATCTACCTTCAACTAAACACATCCCTGCATTTAAATTGATGCGAAGTGCTGCAGCATATTGGCGCGGATCTGAGAAGAATCCAATGCTCCAGCGCATCTATGGCACAGCATGGCCATCACAAGATGAACTTAACGCTCACTTAGAACTTCTAGCAGAGGCCGAAAAGCGAGATCACCGTCGCCTTGGAACTGAGTTAGACCTGTTTTCATTTCCTGAAGAGATTGGTTCTGGTCTTGCAGTCTTTCATCCCAAGGGCGGAATCATTCGCCGGGCGATGGAGGATTACTCACGCAAGCGCCATGAAGAAGAAGATTATGAGTTTGTCTATTCACCTCATTTAACTAAGGCTGCTTTGTTTGAGAAATCAGGCCACTTGGATTGGTATTCCGAGGGAATGTATCCACCGATGATCATGGATGAAGAGCTCCATGCCGATGGCACTATTAAAAAGCCTGGCCAGCAGTATTACATGAAGCCAATGAACTGTCCGTTTCACAACCTTATTTTCCAAGCCCGTCAACGCTCATATCGCGAGCTTCCACTTCGCTTATTCGAATTCGGAACTGTGTATCGCTATGAAAAATCTGGTGTGCTCCATGGCATCACTCGTGCTCGTGGCTTTACTCAAGATGATGCACATATCTATTGCACAAAAGAGCAGATGGCAGATGAGTTAGATTCACTATTAACTTTCGTACTTAACCTTTTGCGTGATTATGGCCTTAATGATTTCTACCTTGAACTTTCAACCAAGAACCCAGAAAAATTTGTGGGGGAAGATTCAGATTGGCAAGAGGCTACAGAGACATTGCGCAAAGCTGCCGTTGCACAGAAGCTGGAACTTGTTTTAGATGAGGGTGGCGCAGCGTTCTATGGTCCAAAGATTTCTGTTCAAGCTAAAGATGCCATTGGTCGCACATGGCAGATGTCAACGATTCAAGTGGATTTCCAACTGCCGCAGCGCTTTGAACTTGAATACTCAGCTGCAGATGGTTCACGCCAGCGCCCAGTAATGATTCACCGCGCTCTTTTTGGTTCGATTGAAAGGTTCTTTGGTGTTCTCACCGAGCACTACTCAGGTGCGTTTCCACCATGGCTTGCGCCAGTCCAAGCAGTGGGTATTCCTGTAGCTGAAGCTTTTGCAGACTATTTAGCTGATGTCATTAAGCAGATGAAGAAAGCTGGCATTCGCGCCGAGCTAGATGCATCCGATGATCGCATGCAAAAGAAGGTACGAAACGCACAAATGCAAAAGGTGCCATTTATGGTTATTGCAGGTGAAGAAGACATGGCAGCTGGCGCAGTCTCATTCCGATATCGCAATGGCGAACAGAAAAATGGAATTCCGATTGCCCAAGCAATTGCTGAAATTCAAAAAACCGTAGCAGAGCGCACTCAGGTTTAATCATGCATATCGATGGCGCAGGAATGCCTGATGGTTGGCAACGCCTATGGGCACCGCACCGTCTTGAGTATTTACGTGGTGAAAACCGCCCATTAGACGGCAATGAAGTTCAGTGCCCTTTCTGTCGCATCCCCACATTAAGTGATGAAGAAGGCTTAATTGTTTACAGAGGCATCAGCGCATATGTTGTAATGAATTTGTATCCATACAACCCAGGACATTTGTTGGTGTGTGCTTATCGGCACGTTGCTGATCTAACGAATTTAACTGATGATGAGCGTAATGAGATTTCTTCGCTCAGTGCTCATGCGATGAAAACTATTCGTAAAGTTTCATCGCCCGCTGGATTTAACTTAGGCATGAATCAAGGTGCCATCTCTGGGGCTGGTGTCGCAGAACATATTCATCAGCACATTGTTCCGCGCTGGAGTGGGGACGCTAACTTCATGCCAATTATTGGTAAAACTAAAGTGCTGCCGCAACTGCTTAATCTGACACGAGAAGAGATAGCTGCGGCTTGGTAGTTCTAACCTAGTTCAGATAGATAGTTTTGTATTACGTCTAGACCAATACCTTTATCAATCACTAACGGGATGGCTGGGAAAAGTACGCCAGCAGCAAATGCACCTTCACCCATTGATGTAACAAGTTCTAAATATTCATCACGAAACTCTTGCACTAAAGTTTCATGCTCTGGTTCGCATGGATTTCGTGTTGGGGGAGTTTTTGAGTAGTCGGTTATGACCATGTCAGAAAGTGAAATAAGGGCTCTAGGTGAACCATCCTCATCATGGAGAACTAGATATGGCGTTGCAACTTGATCAAAACTCTCGTTGCCAACATAACGGCATCATCAAAATCTGCGCTATTTCCATCTAACTCAGTAACAATAATCATTCGCGGCGTTAGAAACTCATCAAATGATAGCCATTGATCAATGGTTTCTTGATCAATTCCCGTATTGGGATTAACAACAAAGAGTGCGCAGGAAATATCACCGTTTGCTTGTGTGCCAAGTGCGGCCCCTAGGGCTTTGGCAACTTCTTGCGGGTGGGCTGAAGGGTGGCCAAAGACGCAGAGATTGAGGGGCGATGTGGGATTCTGCACCAGGTCAGCCTACGATGTGCAGTGATGCTAAGTCGCTCTTTAAAACCAGCGGTTACGAGATTAATAACACCCGTAGCCTCATTCGCGCTGCGCATCGGAATCACTCCAAATGCCGTTACATGGGTGGGCGCCATGGGAGTTGTATGTTCAGCGCTCTATTTCTATCCTCGCGGTGATTTCTTCGTCGGAACTGCAGTGATCTTCTTTTTTGCTCTCAGCGATCTCTTTGATGGCACCATGGCACGTATTTCAAAAGCAGGGGCAAGTAAGTGGGGAAGTTTCCTTGATTCCACAATCGATCGTGTGACTGATTCAGCGATTTTGTTAGGTGTGAGTATTTACTTGATTAACAAGGGTGATCCACTGAGCTATGTTGTTATTGCCACCTTGGTAACTGGAATGCTTGTTCCATATATTCGTGCAAAAGCTGAAAGCTTCTCTATCATTTGCTCGGGTGGCATTGCAGAGCGCACTGAACGATTAATGATGGCCATGTCCGCCATCGCACTTGATGGTCTTGGAGTTCCCTACGTGTTGGCAGGTGGAATGTGGTTACTTGCTGTGCTTGGAGCGGTAACAGTAATTCAACGAATGTTGATTGTGCGTAGGGCTTTATCAGCGTGAGTGAGAATATTGTTTCCTGGGGTTATTTTGTAGCGTGGAGAATTCTGCGCTGGTTACCTGAAGTCTTCGTTTATTCACGAGCAAATGCTGCTGCTGACTACATGGTCAAGAAGAACGGTAAAAGCATTAAGCGCTTGCGTTCAAATCTTGCTCGCACGCAACCCAACATCACAGCCCTTGATTTAGATCTACTCGTCTATCGCGGTATGCAATCAGCTCTTCGATATTGGTGTGACACCTTTAGATTTCCTGACTGGTCGAAAGAGCAAATTCTTGGAACGGTTACATTCAATGACGAGAGCATTCTGATGGAAGCAGTTGCTGCTGGAAATGGCGCAATCGTCACATTGCCCCACTGCGGTAACTATGACCATGCAGCTGCATATTTCTGCGCTCGTGGAGCCAAGATAGTCACCGTTGCTGAGCATTTGAAGCCAGAGAAGTTGTTTAAGAAATTCATGCAATACCGCTCGGACTTTGGCATGGAATCTCTGCCTCTAGATGGCCGAGTCATTCCAACGCTGATGCAACGCATTAGAAGTGGTTGCGTGGTTGCACTTGCTGCAGATCGTGATTTATCGAAATCTGGAATTGATGTGAACTTCTTTGGTGGCCCAGCCAGAATGCCTGCGGGACCTGCACTTCTAGCTATTCGAACAGGTGCGCCGCTAATCAGTGCCTACGTTTCCTATACACAAACTGGAATCCATATTGATTTTACGCGCATTGAAATACCAACCGGAGGAACTGAAACTGAACGAGTAGCTGCGCTGGTACAAAAAAGCGCCGATCTATTTGCAGAAGGTATTGCTAAATACCCTCAGGATTGGCACATGATGCAACGCATTTGGATTGATGGCGATTTCAAGGATCGCGACTAATGCTGACGACGAAGTTAAAAATTGGAATTGTGTGTCCTTATGGTTGGGACACACCAGGAGGAGTGCAAAATCACGTCCGTGATCTAGCAGAGTTTCTTATCGCTTCTGGTCATTCGGTTTCTGTTTTAGCACCAGCAATAGATGAAGATAAATTGCCGGATTATGTTGTCAGTGCTGGTAAACCGATTTCTATTCCATATAACGGCGCAGTTGCGCGTGTGCTCTTCGGTCCGATTGCCTATGCCAGAGTGCGCCAGTGGATTGGTGGGGGAAATTTTGATTTGCTCCATTTACATGAACCTGCAATCCCGTCGATCTCACTTCTAGCGTGTTGGGCAGCAGAAGGCCCCATGGTTGGAACTTTCCATGCAGCAGCAAAGCGTCAGAAAGTGATTTTTGCAATCGGCCCTATTCTAGAACCTGCTATCGAGAAACTCTCAGTTCGTATTGCAGTATCTGAAGCAGCGCGCTTGACTCTTACAGATCACCTTGAAACTGACGCGGTAGTTATTCCTAATGGTATTTATGCCAAGCGATATTCAGATGGAACGGCGCAAGAGAAGTGGTCTGGAAATACCATTGGGTTCATTGGTCGATTTGAGGAACCACGCAAGGGTCTGCAAGTTCTAGTAGATGCACTACCAATAATTGTCCGGTTTGCCCCTGATGTGAAAGTCTTTGTTGCAGGACCGGGGGATCCTAAAGATTTTGAAAAAGAGATAGATCCACAGCTGCGTGATCGCTTTGAATTCCTAGGCAAAATCTCAGAGCAAGAAAAGGCAGATTTCATGTCTTCGGTTTCACTCTACGTGGCACCCAATACTGGAGGTGAATCATTCGGAATTATTTTGGCAGAAGCCCTTGCTGGTGGTGCCTGTGTAGTTGCAAGTGATATTCCAGCATTTGATTCTCTTTTAGGCGGCGGGAAGTATGGAGCCCTTTTTCAATCTGAGAACTCTACTGATTTAGCTAAAGTAATTATAGATTTGTTGCGTGACGAAGATAAGAGAAAGGTGTTAGCGATAGTAGGTAAGAAGCGAGCACAACAATTTGATTGGGAAGTAGTTGCCCAACAGATCTTCTCTATTTATGAAATGGGTATAGTTGGCGGCAAAGGCGTGACATTGGGTTCTGATCAGCGTTCTTGGAATCGATTCCTATCTCGTGATGAGGAGAAGCGATGAAGACATTGTTGTTTCTTGGCTTTCTACTTTTACTTGGTCTTTGGTATTTATCTTTTTCGGCCACACGCTTAGATCGCCTGCACCATCGTGTTGAAACTAGTTGGGCTAACTTAGATGTGTTATTGCAAAAGAGGGCAGCCATTGCGCTGGAGATCGCCCATAGTGATTTAGCTGATCCAGCTTCCTCAATGCTTCTCACAGGTGCTGCTTATCAGGCTCGAGATGCTGACATTAAGAACCGTTCTATGGCAGAGAGCGGTTTATCTGGAGCTTTAGGTCTACTCATTTCCGATGGATTGCCCCATGCAACTGAATCAGAGCAAGCCTTATTGCAGGAGCTCTCTGCTTTAACCTCAAAGATACGAGTGGCAATTTCCATCCACACCGATGCCGTTTCATCCACGGTTATGGTGCGTCGCAAGTTTGTTGTGAGAACTTTCAGATTGGCTGGCAAAGCGCCATTGCCTGTTACCTATGAGTTCGAGTCCGATGTTTTATAAGCGCTCAGTTATAGCCGTGGTTTCCATTTTTCTGCTAACTGGTTGCTCTGCTCTTCCAACCGTCGCGCCCATCTATGCCGAACGCAATGTCCTTAGCGGTCGAGAAGGAACCAATGGTCCGGTCCTAGCTGTGAAGGTTGATGATACAAATGCGGCGCACCCACAAATTGGTCTAGAGGATGCTGATGTTGTCTATATTGAACAAGTTGAGGGTGGGTTGACGCGCATTGCAGCGATTTATTCTTCTGTGATTCCCCAGCGTATAGGACCAGTTCGAAGTGCCCGTATCTCTGATATCGAGATCTTGAATCAATATGGTCGTGTTGCATTTGCCTATAGCGGTGCACAAAAAAAACTATTGCCAGTTATTGCTGCAGCGAATCTACAAAATCTAGGGGCACAGGCGCAACCACCATCTATATACACAACTGATCCCAATCGAAACTCACCTTTTGCCATGGTGCTTCGCGCAGATCTATTGATGGCCAAGGTTATTGAGAAGAACTATCAAATTACCACAGCAAATAATGTTGGTTGGAGTTTTGGTGATGCACCTGAAGGCGGCAAGCTAACGGAGTCAGTGATTATGCATTGGCCAGCCACTAGATATAGCGCAAGTTGGTCGGAGTCAGAATCTCGTTGGTTACTCTCACATAACTCAAAAAGCAATGTTGCAGATTCCGGAGTAATCCTGGGCCCCACAACTTTAGCTATTCAAATGGTTTTAATTACAGACTCTGAGTATGGAGACAAATTCGGTGGCGTGACACCGTTTTCGCAAACCGTTGGTAATGGACGGGGTTTTATTTTGCGCGATGGTAAAACCTATGCAGCTCTATGGAATCGGGCATCTGAAGGCATTGGTACTACGTGGACTTTGACCGATGGAAGTGAAATCAAATTTGCCCCCGGTCAGATTTGGGTAGCCTTGACCGATAAGGAGCCTGATTTCACCTATATAACTGCGAGCGCGAAACCCACAAAGACAAAGTAGGATGTTCCTCTACACAGGCGAAGGTGAGTAAAGAAGAGATGTCAGAAGTAAAAGGCACGGGGCGAGTAAAGCGCGGCATGGCAGAGATGCTCAAAGGCGGCGTCATCATGGATGTCGTAAATGCTGAGCAAGCAAAGATTGCCGAAGATGCCGGCGCAGTTGCTGTTATGGCGCTGGAGCGCGTACCTGCAGATATCCGTGCTCAAGGCGGAGTAGCTCGTATGTCTGATCCTGACATGATCGAAAAGATTCAAGCAGCAGTCTCAATCCCTGTGATGGCCAAAGCACGTATTGGTCACTTCGTTGAAGCTCAAGTTTTGCAATCTCTCGGTGTGGATTACATCGATGAGTCAGAAGTTTTAACTCCTGCAGATTATGAAAACCACATCGACAAGTGGGATTTCACTATTCCTTTTGTTTGCGGTGCTACAAATCTTGGTGAGGCACTTCGCCGAATTAATGAAGGCGCAGCAATGATTCGCTCTAAGGGTGAAGCTGGCACAGGCGATGTTTCTAATGCAATGCAACACATGCGAAAGATAGGCGGGGAAATTCGTCGCCTTTCTTCAATGCGCGAGGATGAACTCTATGTTGCAGCTAAAGAGCTTCAAGCTCCTTATGAATTAGTTAAAGAAGTAGCACAAAGTGGCAAACTTCCAGTTGTTCTCTTTACTGCCGGTGGAATTGCAACTCCAGCAGATGCGGCGCTAATGATGGCCATGGGCGCAGATGGTGTGTTCATTGGCTCAGGTATTTTCAAATCTGGAAATCCAGCACAACGCGCAGCAGCGTGTGTGAAGGCAACAACATTTTGGCAGGATGCAAAGGTTGTTGCTGATGCATCTCGTGGTTTGGGTGAGGCGATGGTGGGTATTAACGTCGCAGATCTACCAGCCCCACATCGTCTTGCCGATCGCGGCTGGTAGTTCACTTCTCTCATGAAGGTCGGAGTTCTCTCACTCCAGGGTGATGTTCGCGAGCATGTGAGTGCTTTGATTGCTTGCGGCATTGATCCCATTGAAGTGCGGTCAGAATCAGAGCTAGCAGAAATTGATGCCCTCATTTTGCCTGGGGGAGAATCAACAACTATTGCTCAGCTCTCTGAGATCTTTGGAATCTATGAACCTATTAAGCAGCGAATTGAAGCAGGTATGCCTGTTTATGGATCATGCGCGGGAATGATTTTGTTGGCAGATTCAATTTTAGATGCCAAGCAAGGACAGAAAACCTTTGGTGGATTAGATATCACTGTGCGCAGAAATGCTTTTGGTCGCCAAGTTGATTCATTTGAAACAGATATCTCTTTTGATGATGGATCTAGTGATTTGATTAAGGCGGTATTCATCCGCGCCCCGTGGGTGGAAAGGGTTGGGGTTGGCGTGCAAGTATTGGCTTCAGTTGATTCGCACCCCGTGGCCGTGCGCTCTGCAACTCTCCTTGCTACTTCTTTTCATCCAGAGCTAACGGCAGATCATCGGATTCACCGCTACTTTATTGAGGAAGTGGCAAAGCCTGCATTAGAGAAGGTAAAGTAAGTTTCATAATCAGCATTAATGAGATTGAAGGTGTAAGCGATGTCTGGCCATTCCAAGTGGGCGACGACCAAGCATAAGAAGGCGATTATTGATAGTCGTCGGGCTAAGGTTTTTGCAAAGCAGATTCGCGCAATTGAGGTAGCAGCACGCAATGGCGGCGCTGACATGGAAGGCAATCCAACTTTATTTGATGCTGTAACAAAGGCTAAGAAATCTTCAATGCCAGCAGATAACATCGATCGCGCAATCAAGCGCGGAGCTGGTCTTGAAGCTGGTGCTAAAGATTGGATTACGATTATGTATGAGGGCTATGGCCCAAGTGGTGTGGCAATCATGATTGAGTGTTTATCGGATAACCGCAATCGCTCTGCATCAGAGATCAAAGTTGCAGTAACACGCAACGGCGGATCCATGGCAGATCTTGGCTCGGTTTCATACCTTTTCAATCGCAAGGGCGTCATCATCGCTAACAAAGTTGATGGCTTAAATGAAGACAGAGTTCTTGAAGCGGTCTTGGATGCAGGCGCTGAAGAAGTTAATGATCTAGGTGAATCTTTTGAGGTTGTTTGTGAGCCAGTTGATTTGGTTCAAGTTCGAACTGCACTGCAGAGCGCGGGAATTGACTATGAATCAGCAGATTCTTCATTCCTGCCTTCAATGTCGATACCGCTAGATGCCGATGGGGCTAAGAAGGTATTCGAACTAATCGATGCAATTGAAGAGCTCGATGATGTGCAAAACGTCTATAGCAATTTTGATGTTTCAGATGAGGTTATGGCGAGCCTGGAATAAGTTCGTCATAGGTAAGGCCTAGGCTAGAAACCTTGCAAGGAACCTAAGGAAATGGTGGCCATGATGCGCGTACTGGGGATTGATCCTGGTCTAACGCGCTGCGGTATCGGAATCGTTGAAGGTAGCCCTGGATCACCGCTCAAGATGGTCGGTGTTGGTGTTGTCATGACGCCAGCGGATATGGCCCTTGAAAACCGCTTACTTGAAATTGATAAAGTTTTAAATGAATGGATTGCTTTGTGGAATCCAGATGTCATCGCAGTAGAGCGAGTTTTTGCACAGCAAAACGTGCGCACAGTAATGGGTACTGGCCAAGCTGCTGGCATCGCATTACTAATTGCCGCTAAAGCTGGAATACCAGTCATGATGCACACACCCAGTGAAGTCAAAGCTGCAGTGTCAGGATCAGGTCGTGCTAATAAAGCACAAGTTGCTCAGATGGTGCAAAAGATTCTCAACCTTGATTCAATCCCTAAACCTGTTGATGCAACTGACGCGCTGGCACTTGCAATTTGTAATATCTGGCGAGGCGGAGCAACGGCTCGAATTAATCAAGCTGTCGAAGAAGAAAAGTCTCGCCTGAGAAAACTGCGTGGATAAATGATTTCAACTCTTAGCGGAACAATTCGTTTGCTCTCTCAAGACAAACTTGTCATTGAAGTAGGGGGAGTCGGTTTAAGTGTTTTGATTAATCCACCTACAAGTTTGGGATTGACTCTCGGCGCGCAAACAACTTTGTACACATCACTGGTTGTTCGTGAAGATTCCCTCACTTTGTTTGGGTTTTTAAGTGAAGAGGTGCGTAATCTTTTTGAACTTGTCCAGACTGTTTCTGGCGTTGGTCCAAAAGTTGCGCTATCAATCATGGGGGCTCTCACCCCTGAAGATTTAGCGCGTGCTATTTCACAGGAAGACACATCTGCTATTGAGCGGGTTCCTGGGATTGGTAAAAAGGGAGC
>FLOH01000444.1_pt1 | contig 90587 bp, 78 predicted proteins | sample 756751 | NCBI WGS metagenome assembly FLOH01 (sample SAMEA4026879, study PRJEB14308) | marine metagenome | biome: coastal water; material: water | depth 74 m
CTGGATTTCTTGGTGGAAACCCATAATGCCAGATCTGAAGACGGGGTGCTCTTTTTTCTCATTAACCGGATAGCTGTTCAGGTCTCCATGTCCTGAAATCTACCCACAGATTCTGCGGAAGAGCCAAACAATCTAATATTCAAAGGATACTTGTTTTCAGTGAGTGATTGCAAGTTAGTTCTCTGAAAAATCAACATATTTTCAACCCCACCCATGACCATGCTCACCCCGACCGACCTCTGGGAGGCCATCGGCTCCCTGACTGAAGAAGACACTCTGCAACTGGTCACTACTCTGGTGGCCACCTATGATCAGCGCCTGGAACGTGACCCGAGCGATCTGGCGGCTCGTGATTTTTTCAAGACCCTGAACTTAGTGCTGAAGCAAACCAATGAGTGTAACCTTAACCGCCGCTGACCCTGTTAGAATAAGGCCTCTTGTCTTTGCCGCCGGAGTCAGTGCTTTGCTCTTTTTCGCCCCTGTTGTCACACAAGGTGAGGAACCCACCCAACTGATCATTGGAAATTTTTCTGGTGGTGAACTGGCCAGTTGGGAAGAAAAGAAATTCAGCGGCCAAACCATCTACCAGATCACAGAACTTGACGGACAGCGTGTTCTCTCGGCCCAAGCCCAAAATTCGGCCTCAGGTCTGTTCAAAAAAACCCAGATCGATCTGCTCGACACCCCGTATCTCAACTGGAGTTGGCGCATTGATAACCACCTCGCTCCACTGGATGAAAAGAGCAAGGCCGGCGACGACTACAGTGTTCGACTCTATGTGGTCATTGACGGGGGTCTTTACTTCTGGCGGACCCGTAGCCTCACCTATGTCTGGTCATCTCAGCCGGAACAGGACAAGATCTGGGTCAATGCCTACGCCGGCCGCAATGCGATGATGCTGGCCGTTCGCGCCCAAGGGGATAACACCAAGACCTGGTATTGGGAAAAACGCGACGTCTTTAAAGATCTCAAGACCATCTTCGGGGAAGAGATTCGCTATATCGATGCAGTGGCCCTGATGACCGACACCGATGACAGCAACGGTCAGGCCAGCAGTTATTACGGGGATATTTATTTCACCGCCGAATAGGAGAAGACAAATATCATCTTGAGATTCTGTTTTTTTTATTGCTTTATCTCCCAAACAGCCTATCTTTACACCTCTTCTCCGGAAGAGTAGACACACCCTCTGAAAAACAAAACCAACCTGATCTGAACAGACCCATGAGCAACAAACAACTGGCCCTGGAAGTGGCCAAACGCCGGACCTTCGGCATCATCAGCCATCCGGACGCCGGCAAGACCACACTCACCGAGAAACTCCTCCTTTTTGGTGGGGCTATCAATATGGCCGGGGCCGTCAAGTCCCGCAAGGTCGAACGCAAGGCCACCAGTGACTGGATGGCCATCGAACAGGAACGCGGCATCTCGGTGACCACCTCGGTGATGAAATTCACCTACAATGGGTATGAGATCAACCTCCTCGATACCCCGGGCCATCAGGATTTCTCCGAAGACACCTACCGGGTTTTGACGGCCGTGGACTCAGCGATCATGGTCATCGACAGCGCCAAGGGCGTTGAGTCCCAGACCGAGAAGCTGATGGAGGTCTGCCGGATGCGCAATACGCCGCTGATCACCTTCATCAACAAACTTGACCGCGAAGGGATCGAACCCCTCGACATCCTGGCCGAGATCGAAGACAAGCTCCAGATCGAGTGCACCCCTTTATCCTGGCCCATCGGCATGGGCAAGACCTTCAAGGGGGTCTATAATATTCACCGGCAGCAGCTCCACCTCTTCACCCCGGGCCAGTCGGCCAGAGTCGAGGATGGAATCACCATCGACTCCCTGGATGATCCTCGCTTGAACAAACTGATCGGTGGTCACGCAGCCGACGAGTTGCGACAGGACCTTGAACTTCTGGCTGGTGCGGCCAATCCCTTTGAGTACGACCACTATCTTAGTGCCGGCCAGACCCCGGTCTTCTTTGGCAGCGCCATCAACAACTTCGGTGTCCAGGAACTGCTCAACGGATTTGTGGAAATGGCCCCTCCGCCCAGTGCCCGCGCCAGTCTGACCCGGGATGTTTCTCCCACGGAAGATGATTTTTCGGGCTTTGTTTTCAAGATCCAGGCCAATATGAACCCGGCCCACCGGGACCGCATCGCCTTCCTGCGCATCTGCTCGGGTCAGTTCACCCGCGGAATGAAGGTTCGCCATCACCGGATCAACAAGGACATTACCCTGGCCAATGCCACCATCTTCATGGCCCAGGACCGGGCCAACGTCGAAGAGGCCTGGCCCGGTGACATTATCGGCCTGCATAACCACGGGACCATCAAGATCGGCGATACCTTCACTATCAAGGAGCCGCTCAAGTTTACCGGCATCCCCAATTTCGCGCCCGAACATTTCCGCCGGGTCATCCTCAAGAATCCCCTGAAGATGAAACAGTTGCAAAAGGGTTTGATCCAGTTGGCCGAGGAAGGAGCAGTCCAGGTCTTCCGGCCGCTGATCGGCGCGGACTACATCATGGGCGCGGTCGGTGTCCTCCAGTTTGAGGTAACCATGGCCCGACTCAAGAACGAGTACGGGGTCGAGGCAATCTACGAACCGGTGAATTTCCAGGCCGCCCGCTGGGTGACCTGCACAAATGACAAAAAGCTCTCCGATTTCAAAAGCAGAAACCAGATGGCCCTGGCCGAAGACGCCGAGGGCTACCTCACCTATCTGGCCGAGAATGAATGGATGCTGAACTTCTTCATGGAAAAATGGCCTGACATCGAGTTTCACAAGACCCGGGAGAACACCTGACAGATCTCCAACCAGGATCAGCACAACACACCAAAACACAAAAAGAGTGGAGGACCGTCATGGCCCTGCACCCTTTTTGCATCTAAACTGTAAAAGACTCTTCGACTCAGCCCTGCCTAATCTTTGTCGTCCGTAGCAAAGATCAGGGCCTTGCCCTCAGTCAGGGCCTCGGCGGTTTTCCGCCGGGCACCGGTGATAATCCGCTGAACCGTGCCGCGTGACACGCCCATACGCACCCCGGCCTCTTCCTGGGTCAACCCCTCAAGATCACACAACCGCAGGGCCTCAAGCTCATCGCGAAACAGTTCAATCCGTTCCAGTTTACTGAGGGGAGTTCCGGTGGGTTTGAAGGCCGGAACGCAAAAGTTGCCCTCACACAATCTGAGTTTTTTAGGACGTGGTGACATAGGTTTTTTCCTGTGATCCTGAAACATCGGGGAGATCAATCTCCCCAGTAATCCCTGAAGAAATCATAGCCCAGGCAGGCCCAAAAAGCAAATACACACATCAAACGGTTCAATGGTGACAGTTTGACCCACCCTTACAGGCCTGATCACCACGCATGATCGGCAATTGACCGGCAATAATCTTTTCGATGACCTCGGCGGCATTGGCCACGGTCTGGCGGTCGGCATAATAGACATCAATGCCTGCCTGATTGAAGCCCTGCATGGGCCGGGCACCAATCCCTCCGACCACAATCACATTGACCTTGGCATCGGCCAGGACCTTGACCGGAACCATGCAGCCGCCGGCATCATGAGCAACATTGGCAACGATCTCCACACCGGCCACCTCTTTACTTTCGTTGAGTTCAACTACGGTAAAGACATCGCAATGGCCAAAATGGTCGGAACGGGCAGCCTCCAGGCCGCCGGGATTATTGGTGGGGATAGCAATACGCATGGATACATCCTCCTTTGTGCCGGTGTTCCCGGACAAATCAAAATTAAAACGATTTCAGCTCAGGCCTTTCCCTCCTGGGGTGGCCCGAACAGGGTGTCGGTCAGTTTTACATACCAGGCCGCAGACTGTACCTGGACAATATAGGCAACAGCGATCACCAGGGCGGCATCAGCCCCCCGATCACCAAAGGCATTGATGGAGATGGCCAGAGCAATGGAGAGATTGCGCATCACCGTCCCGTAGACCAGGGCAATGGCATCGCCGCGCTTGAACAGCATCCGGCCCAGCAGAGTGCTGAGCCCGTAATTCAGCGCATAGATGATCAGCAGGGGTTGGAAAATTTTCCAGAGAATGGCCGGGTTCTGGGACAACTGCCCGGCCTTGAGGGCAATGGCCACAAAGACGATGCCAAGCACCCCGATGGTGGAGAGCGACGGAAAACGCGGGGCCCAGGTCTTCTTGAACTCAGGCATACCCACCTGCTTGACGATCATTGTCCGGGTAAGAGTGCCAAGGACCATGGGAATAAAGACAATATAGACGATCTGTTTGATGACCAGGATCACATTCATATCCACCTTGGCCCCCATCAGGTTCTGGACATAAAAGGGGGTGGCCAGTGAGCCCAGGGTCAGACCGATCACGGTCATATTGATGGCAGCCCCCATATTGCCCTTAGCAAAACCGGTCCAGGAAATGGTCATGCCGCTGGTGGGCAGGAGCGCGGCCAGGAGCAGACCAAGGGCCATATAGCTGTTATCAGGAAAGAAGTACAGCCCAAGGCCATAAGCCAGAAACGGAATCAGGCAAAAATTGATGACCTGGGCCAGGAGTTGCAGTTTGACATTTTTGATCCCCTCCAGCAGATGCCTGACATTCAGGGTAACCATCATCGGATAGACCATCAGAAAGGTAAAGGGCACGATCCATTGCTTGAGCGCCTTGACCGTCGTTGGCGCAACATTCGTGCCGAAACAATACCCTGCAACCATCATCAGCGGAATGGCCCAGACCAGTTTTTTATTGATAGAGATCAGAAACTTCCACATGGAACATCCCTCAATGTAATCAAGATAACGGAAAAGGCAGCTGCAGGCGCTGCCCGTTTTTTTCAGGCCCACCTGCCTTACAGCGAACAGAATGCAGTGGCGGTCAGCATCACTTGGACTTATCTGGCCTCATCGATCATTGACCGGATCTTGGCAAAGGTCTCGGCCAGGGAGGCAGGAAAGGACTCATCATCAATCATCTCACTGATATCAGCAGCGCTGTAGCTCAAATAGCGAATCTGGGTCTTGCCGTCACGACTGAAGGCCATGACAAACTTGGGCATCATGATGGACCGCTCTGGATTGCCCGACATACTTATGAAGGCCTTGGACGGCTTGCAGACCTGCATCATGTGCAGATCAAAATCAGGACCCACATCGGCGCCATGGTCAGCAAAGGTTCTGGCCATATCCATGGACCCACTGTTGTTGAGCACAAAGTCATACTTCTTACACACAGTCTCAAAATCGGCCGCAAACTGGGCAACACTCTTGCTGCTTTCGGCCAGATACAGTTCTTCGCTCCTCTTCATCAACAACTCCTCCAATAACGTTATGCCATATTCTTGCAACCGCTCCTCCAGGCAGATCCCTCATCCACCCCGGCAACGATTTTGTTTATCGTTCAAACCACCAGCACAGAAAAAGCAGGCTCCTCGCAGCCTGTTTTCTGAACATATGCACAGCTTAATGATTTGCTTAAGTTCTGTCAAGCCAATTATCCTCACATCAGACCACAGGCGCGCTCAATACTATTCTTTCAGATTTATTGTTTTCCTGTTAAGAAACAGAGAAATTCGGGGTATATAATTCAAACATACCTTGCGGGTCTTCCTGCTGTCCCACAATTATCATCCAGGCCTTGGCCAACAACCATACATATCTTTCATGCTACACCGCCTGTCCCTACTCCTTTTCCTCTCCCTGACGCTCCTGACAGCCCAGCCTACCCTGGCACGCGAGCCCCAGGAAATGACGCTGACCGACACCGTGCTCACTGTCTCACAGGACCATCTTCTGCTCTTCACCACCCTCACTCATCCACTGACCGAGGAACTGATCCGGGGGCTCCACAACGGCCTGAACACTAAAATCATCTTTTCCATCGAACTGGATCGGACCCAGACCATGCGCAGCGATGAACGGCTGATCACCCTGGACATTGAACACACCCTCATCTACGATACCCTGAAACAGGACTACCGGATCGAACGCTCCGAACAACCTGGCCGGACCAGTATCCTTCCCACCCTGGAGTCAGCCATTGCTGCCAGCGCCAGCCTCAACAACCTCCGGCTCATCGAACTCAGCCAGCTGAGAGGGATCAGCCCCTATCGCCTGCGACTCAAGGCCAGAATCGCTAATAAACAACTGCCCATGAATCTTCATTACCTCACCGACCTCCTCCCCTGGGGTGATCGGGAGACCGACTGGCAGACCGTGGAGTTCAGCTATTAATGGACGACGCAAGACACCCCCAGGACCCGCCGGATCGCGAGCAGATCCATTCACCCATGACTCCGGCCCAGCGGCTGAAGAAAAAACGACTCATTCGCCAGGCCATCCTGGTCTGTCTGGCCCTGATCCCCTTTTTCATCTGGCTGGAGAGTTCACTGTTCAAGACCGACCTGAGCCTGCCGGTCAGCAGCGACATCCTGATCTTCGGACTGATCAATCTGAACGTCATCCTGATCCTGCTCATGCTCTTCCTGATCCTGCGCAGCCTGGCCGAACTCCTCTTTGACAGCCGCCGCAAGATCCTGGGTTCCAAACTCAAGACCAAGCTGGTCATCTCGTTCATCGGCCTCTCGCTGATCCCAACCGGCCTGCTCTTTTTTGTTGCTCTGCAATTCGTCTCCACCTCCATGGACTACTGGTTCAACTCGGACATCGAGCGTTCCCTGCAACGTTCCCTGGAACTGGCGCAGTCTGTCCTGGATGACAAGCGCCAGCAGGCCACGAACCTGAACCGGAACCTGAGTGCTCGACTGGCCCAGGACGCACCGGCCACGATCAACCCCAAGAGCATCAGCCAGACCCTGGAAAAACTCATGGGGATGGACTGGGGGATCAACCCAGACAGCTTGGCCCTGATTCTGGGCGACCACAACACTCCCATCTCGGTGGCGGCCCCAACCCTGGCTGCGGAAAAACTGCCCGGCATCCCCAGCGATCTTCTCAATCAGATCCGTGCCGACCAGCAACCCCGGACCATTATTCAGGAATTCCAGGGTGGTGATCTGGTCCGCAGCCTCAGCCCGGTCCAGTTCAAAGACCAGACCACAGGCGCGATCCTCATCACCACCCTGCTCATCGACAACGAGCGACTCGAGCAGATGACCGCGATCAGCCAGGGAATCGACGACTATCGCCAACTGAAATTTCTTAAAAATCCCTTCAAGTTCTGGCTGCTGATCCTGCTGCTCATTGTCACCCTGCTCATCGTCTTTGCAGCCATCTGGTTCGGATTTTATATTGCCCGGGGCATCACAGGCCCCCTGGATCAACTGGCCGCAGGTACCCGTCGAGTCGCTGACGGCGACCTTGGCTTTGTCCTGACAAAAGAGACCGACGATGAGATGGGTGCTCTGGTCGACTCCTTTAACCGGATGACCAGTCACCTCAACACCAGCAAACGGGAACTGGCCGAGACCCTGGTGGCCCTCCAGCACAGTTCACAGAAATCAGAACAGGGACGACGCTATACCGAGATCATTCTCCAGAACGTGGCCGCCGGGGTCATATCCCTGGACGAGCAGGACCGGATCACCACCATCAACCGTTTTGCCGAGAAATTGCTCAACATCGACAAGACCCTTTTTCTCGGCCGCGACTACCACCAGGCCATGGCCCCAGAACACCAGGAGATCATCAGCTCCTTTATGGATGAACTGGGTCAGACCAGGAAGAACTCAACCGAGCGCCATCTCCGGGTCAATATTCTGGGCGAGACCTTTTCCCTGCTCGTCAATTTCACCCGACTGGAAGATGAGACCGGCCACCCCTTGGGTTTTGTCATCGTCTTCGACAACCTGACCAAGCTCGAAAAGATGCAGCGCATGGCCGCCTGGCGGGAGGTGGCCAGGCGGATCGCCCATGAGGTCAAAAATCCGCTCACCCCGATCCAGCTTTCGGCCCAGCGTCTGCGCCGTCGTTATCCCGAAATCCTGGCCCAGGAGGACAGTGTCTTTGATCAATGCACCGCCACTATCATCAACCAGGTGGACGAACTCAAGCGTCTGGTCAGCGAATTCTCCCAATTTGCCCGGATGCCCAAAATCAAGCGGGCTCCCGCCGACCTGACTGCGGTGTGCAAGTCGACCCTCTTCCTCTACCAGGAGGCCCACCGCCAGATCACCTTCACCTGCCACAGCGATCCGGCCCTGCCGCGCTTCAACTTTGACGCCGAACAGATCAAACGCTGCCTGATCAATCTCCTGGACAATGCAGTTGCAGTTTTACCCGGGGGCGGTACAATAGATACCGAACTGAGTCTGGACGAAGAGCAGGAAAATGTCTTTATCCGGGTGGCTGACAACGGCCCGGGCATTCCTGAAAATGACAAGCCCCGGCTGTTCGAGCCCTATTTCTCGACCAAGAAAACCGGCACCGGTCTCGGCCTGGCCATTGTCTCAACCATCATCTCAGACCATAACGGCTACATCCGGGTGCACAATAATCAGCCGCAGGGTACGGTTTTCACCATTGAACTGCCCCTGTTCCAACAACAACCAGCCTCAGCCAAAACCTGATCGCCTTTACCGACAGACCATTTTCCATGGCCAAACAAATCCTGATCATCGACGATGAAGTGAGCATCCAGGAATCCCTGTCCGGAATCCTTGAGGATGAGGGGTTCCTTGCCCTGCGTGCCTCTTCAGCCGAACAAGGGCTCGACATCCTGGAACAGGGACAGGTGGACCTGGTCCTTCTCGACATCTGGCTGGGCGAGGGAATGGATGGTCTGAGCGCCCTTGATAAAATCCACGAACACCACAAACTGCCGGTGATCATGATTTCCGGCCACGGCACCATTGAGACCGCGGTCCAGGCCACCCGCAGGGGCGCCTATGATTTCATCGAAAAACCGCTTTCCTATGACAAGATCATTCTGGCCATTCGCAACGGCCTGCGCCTGAGTGAGCTCGAGCAGGAAAACCGCATCCTCCGCCAGCACAGCAAACAGGAGTCCCATCTCACCGGGCGTGCCCCGGCCATTGTCCAGCTGCGGGCCCAGATCGAACGAGTGGCCCCCAGCGATGCCTGGGTTCTGATCCGCGGCGAACATGGCACCGGCAAAGAAATTGTGGCCCAGTCCATCCATCGCCTGTCCAAATCGGCCAAGCGGCCAATGATCGAGATCAACTGCGCCGCCATCCCTGAAGAGTTGATCGAATCTGAACTCTTCGGTCACGAAAAGGGTTCGTTCACCGGGGCCCATGCCAGTCGCCAAGGCAAGTTTGACCAGGCCGATGGCGGTATTCTCTTCCTCGACGAAATCGGCGACATGAGCCTGACCACCCAGGCCAAGATCCTGCGCATCCTCCAGGAGCAGAAATTCGAACGGGTGGGCGGCTCCCGGACCATTCAAGTCAACGTCCGGGTCCTTGCGGCCACCAACAAGAACCTGGAAGCGGAAATCGAGCAGGGCCGGTTCAGGGCCGATCTCTATTACCGCCTGAACGTGGTCCCTCTGGAGCTGACTCCTCTGCGAGACCGGCTCGAAGACATCCCCCTGCTGGTGGATGACCTGATGCAGGGCCTGGCAATCAAGGGCCTGGGAAACAAGGCATTCAGCGACGGGGCCATGCAGGCCCTGATGGGCCACACCTGGCCTGGCAATGTCAGGGAATTAAAGAACTTTATCGAACGGCTGGTGATCATGTGTCCAGACCAGACCATACACAGCAAGGATGTCCGCCTCTTCCTGAGCCCGGTCAGCAAAACAGTCCCGGCCAGTGACAGTCAGGCCCTGACCCCCTACCTGGCCGAGACGTTCAAGGAAGCGAAAAAGAGTTTCGAGGCCCGCTATCTGCAGATGAAACTGCACGAAAACAACGGCAACATCAGCCAGACGGCCGAACAGATCGGCCTGGAACGCAGCCATCTGCACAAAAAACTCAAAGGGCTGGACCTTGATGACTGATCACCTGATAAGCCGCCAGAGATACCTGACACGCAGGGCCTTGGCCAGCCCGCTGAATCCTGCTGAATGTTTCAGGATATCTGTCACTTCGGGCCTGACCTTACAACTCAGAGGCCTCCTTGAACCATTGCCCTGCCTTGTTGCCTTGTTGCCTTGTTGCCGGAATACAGCACACCTGTTGAATTGATCCATCTCCCTCTCACCATTACCAGGAGTTTAAGCCATGGTTTTTCCTGAATACCGCCCACGTCGACTGCGCCGTACCGAGGCCCTGCGTTCTCTGATCCGCGAGACCCAGCTCTCCGCCGGTCAACTGATCTATCCCCTCTTTGTCATGCCGGGCAAGAATAAGCGGGAGGAGATCTCCTCCATGCCCGGTGTCTTCCGCCTGAGCATCGATCAACTGGCGGCCGAGGCCAAAGAATGTCTGGAACTGGGGATCGGCGCTGTCATCCTGTTTGGACTGCCCGAGAAAAAGGACGGGGTCGGCTCAGGGGCCCACGCCAAGGACGGGATCATCCAGCGGGCAATCCGCGAGTTGAAGAACAAGGCCCCCAAGCTGACCGTCATCACCGACGTCTGCCTCTGCGAATACACCGACCACGGCCACTGCGGCTGCCTGATAGGCAATGAGGTCGACAACGACGCCACCCTTGAGATCCTGGCCAAGACCGCCCTGTCACACGCCCAGGCCGGGGCCGACATGGTTGCGCCCTCGGACATGATGGACGGGCGGGTCGCTGAAATCAGGGCCGCACTCGACGAAAACAATTTCGACATGATCCCGATCATGTCCTACGCCGTCAAGTACGCCTCGGCCTTCTACGGCCCCTTCCGTGATGCCGCCGACTGCTCCCCCCAGTTCGGAGATCGCCGCAGTTATCAGATGGACCCGGCCAACAGCCGTGAGGCCCTGCGCGAGGCCACCCTGGATGTAGACGAAGGGGCAGACATCCTGATGGTCAAACCGGCAGTGAGCTATCTCGACATTATCTCCAAGCTGCGCGATGAATTCGACCTCCCCATCGCCGCCTACCATGTGAGCGGCGAATACGCCATGATCAAGGCGGCAGCCGCCAACGGCTGGATTGACGGTGACCGGGTCATGGCCGAAACCCTGCTCTCAATCCGGCGGGCCGGCGCCGATATCATCATTACCTATTTTGCCAAGGATATGGCGAGGATGCTCAAAAACCAGAGATAAGAAAGAGAAAAGAGAAGGAAACAACAAAGGGGCCGTCGGATCAACCGACGGCCCCTTTGTTGTTATTTGTTGGGTAGCAGCAATCGCCGCTCGAGATAACGGTGCAGCCAGCAGAAATAGTCCCGGAGTTCTCGTCTGACCATCCAGACACCAGCGACCAGAAGGCCGCCCAGGCCATCGGCGACCACATCCCAGCCACTGACCATGCGATTGGGGACAAAAGACTGATGGTACTCGTCACTGATCCCGAAGAGCAGGGCCACGCCAAAGGCCCACAAGGCGGCCTTCCATGGCGGCACCTTGGCGCCGGGACAGTGAAACCAGAGGACGCTCAGGCCCAGGACCGCATAGGCGATCAGGTGCAGAATTTTATCCAGGCCAAAGAAATTGGGCAGCGGCAGCTGAGTAAAGGGCTGACTGGAGAGAAAGAAGATTGTCCCCATGACGGCAGCCAGCGGCGCCACACGGAACAGGAAGAGCAGCAGCCGTCTCAATCCTTGTCCGCCCCCGCACCCTCGTCCGCTATGGCCACGGCCTCTGCTGCAACATGGACCCGGCCCAGCATCTCGGCTGAAAACTTTTTCTTGATCCGGGCAATGGCCGCATGAATTTCCCTGGTCGGATATCCAGGCCGTGGAGAGACTGTCTTATCGGCATAGGCGGTCAACTCAAACACCTTATCGCGAATACCAAAGGTATGCGTCCAGTTGATCTCGATGGTCTCGGGGTTCTCATCAATCACCACCGGCAGCGGCGCCCCTTGGTCAGAGAGTTGCAGGGCATCAGATTCTGAGATTTCCAGGAGCCAGGCATCACCCTCAACCGTGGAGAAGAGGACAAAGACCCCGAGTTCCCGAACCTTCAGCCGTTTCTCACCCGCCGTCTTCTGAATCTGGGCAATCTCGCGGTTCAGGGAAAGCTTGAACTGCTGTTCCGGGGTGGTGGGTGTCACCCCGGCCTGCTGTTTAATCAGACAACAATGCTTGAATTTCCGCCCGCTGCCACAGAGACACTGTTCATTTCTGCCAATCTTTGCCATACACTTGCCTCTTGTTAAAATCTTATCCCTGTCACAGGATTTCGCACACAATTGTCATGCCCCCAATAACACAGTCCGAGGGACAGTAACGTATCTTTATCCGACTCTGAACACTCTGACCGACACGCAGCTGATCCGGCCAGAAAACTGGCCAGGATCAAATCTGCCAGCCCCTTATGAGCACTTGCTGTACCCGCACTGATGACAGGTCTCGCACCCCTCTTCAAAGATCAGCTGCCCGGAACACTCGGGACAGGTGCTGGCAAACCCGTAATGAGTCCCGGCCATGAACGATTTGAAGAGCTTGCTGAGCTGTGCCGGCAGGTCTAGCATATGACCGCTTGAACGGTCAAGCTGTTTAATGATCTCCGAAGCCGGTACATTGAACCTGAGGGCCAGGGAAACCAGGCGACAAGTGGTGGTCCACATGGTCGACTTATCCTTGAGGTCAACCCGATTATCAAAGGGGAATTTGGCAAAGACCTCCATGGGCCTCTCATTCTCGTCAAAACAGACAATGATATAGACCGATTTCTGATCCTGATCCTTGAGACGATAACGCTTGGCATTCAGGGTGTCCGGGAGTTTCAGCTTGGTGCAGCCCTCACTGGAGACCACGGCAGTGCGCTGGTCCGGGGCGGTATCTCTGGTGTTCAGGACCTGCGAGTCACGGGAACCGTCACGATAGACCGTCAAGCCCTTGCAGCCCAGCTGATGCCCCAGAATATAGGAAAACTTGACCTCTTCGCGGGTGGCGGAGGAAGGCAGATTAATGGTCTTGGAGATCGAGGCATCCACCCCGTTCTGCTGGAGGACACCCTGCATCCGAATATGATCCTCGGGCTTGATATCCTGGGCGGTGCAGAAAATCCGCTGCCATTTCTCAGGGATTCCAGCATGACCGATGACGGTTCCGCTGTCAGCCACCTGGGCCATCAACTCCTCGGAGTAGAACCCCTCACGCCGGGCCACCTGCTCAAAGTGCTTGTTGACCATGATCAGCCGGTCACCATCCATGACATTCTTGACCATGACAATCGAGAAATAGGGCTCACAGCCCGATCCGCAATCGGCAATCATCGAGACCGTGCCCGTGGGCTGGATCGACGTCAGGGCCGCGTTACGCCTGGCCGGATAGGAATTAACGGCCGGATCATAGGCAGGAAAAGGGCCTTTTTCTTCAGCCAGGGCCACACTCTGCTCCTCGGCCACGTCCCGGATGAACTGCATGATCTCAGCGGCCATGGCCCGTCCCTCATCACTGCCATAGGGAATGGCCAGTTGAATGAACAGGTCGTGGAGCCCCATGATGCCAAGCCCGATCTTCCGAGTCTTCAGGGTCATCTCTTCAATCTCGGGAATGGGGAAACGGTTGCAGTCAATGACGTTATCGAGAAAGACTACCGCCGTCTTGACCACAGAACGCAGACGTTCATAGTCAACGGCCCCTTCCCTGGCGAAGTTCCCGAGGTTGATGGAACCCAGATTACAGCTTTCATAGGGCAGCAGCCACTGCTCGCCGCAGGGATTGGTGGCCTCAAACACACCCAGCTGCGGGGTCATGTTGCCGCGGTTGGCCGCGTCGATGAACAGCACTCCCGGTTCGCCGTTATGCCAGGCCAGGTCAATGATTTTTTCAAAGACACTGCGAGCGTCAAGAGATGCAATCACCATCCCGGTCGAGGGCTCGATCAGATCAAACCCCTCACCGGCCGTGACCGCTTCCATGAAGGCATCGGTAATGGCCACACTGAAATTGAAGTTGTTGAACTTGGACTGATCCTGCTTTGCCGAAATAAAGTCCATGATATCGGGGTGATCAATACGAAGCACACCCATATTGGCCCCGCGCCGCTTGCCGCCCTGCTTGATGGTCTCGGTGGCCGCATCAAAGACCGCGGCAAATGAGAGCGGGCCTGAGGCCACCCCTTGGGTCGACTGGACCGCGGCATTCCTTGAACGCAGGCGGGAGAACGAGTAACCGGTGCCCCCTCCGGTCTTGTGGACCAGGGCGCCGTTACGGATGGCGGTGAAGATCCCATCCATCGAATCCTCAATGGGCAGGACAAAACAGGCCGAGAGCTGACCGATGTCAGTGCCGGCATTCATCAGGCAGGGGGAGTTCGGCAAGAAATCCAGGTGATAAATCAGACGAAAAAAGGTCTCACGCAACTCATCACAATTGCTGACCGTGCCGTTGACCGAGGCCACGGCCGTGGCCACCCGACGGCTCAGGGACTCCCAGTTCTCAATGGGCTGGCCAGAGTCATCCTTCAAATAATAACGCCTGGTCAGGACGGTCTCGGCAGTGGTGGTCAATTCCTGTTTGGTCAAATCAGGGGTCATGGGCAGGGTCCTCGCGGCTATACAATATATGGATTTTTTTTGCCCCTGAACAGGCCATACACAAGGGGCTGAACCACTCGAAAGACGCAGGTCAGAGGCAATCGTCAGGGGACAGAAGCACATCAAACATCAAGAGTCTTATATACCACCCATGACGCACACACAAGTGCAAACTACAAGATATTGGGCTAATCCATGAATTTCTATTTTAGAAGATCATTTAAAAATTGGATAATCCGAGAAAAAAAGAAGCCTCTGGAGCAGGCAAAAAAATCAAACAGTCAAGCGCGAACCAGTCAGCTGAGCGACAGGCGAAAATTCGATACAGAAAGAGCCTCTGCAAGGAAGACAAAAAGATGGTGGGCGAGGCGGGATTCGAACCCGCGACTTCTGGCTTCGGAGGCCAGCACTCTATCCAGCTGAGCTACCCGCCCGGGGTAGGGATGTTTCTGCGGCAAGGCCAAAACTGGCCCGCAACAAGTGCATAAAAATAAACTATTTCAGGAACTCCTGCACCATGTTTTTAGCACATCGGTCACTTTGCAGAGGTCATGGGATGGATCGCCCCTGCTGTTGGTCCAGATACTCCTCCCATTCCAGGGGGAGCATATTTTTTTTCCGGTTATTGCACTCCTTGCAGCAGGGAACCAGGTTATCCTTGCGGCTCCGCCCGCCACGGGCCAATGGCACCAGATGATCCATGGTCAGATTCTTGAAACCGACCACCTGCTCACAGTAATAGCAGGTACCAGCAGCGGTCTTCTGCTGCCACCAGCGGGTCTTTCGCAACTGACGGGCCTTGGCCCGCTCTGTGCGGAGAGAATCCTCATCAGCACCGTCAAAACCAGAATATTCGTCAAAGCCAGAAGTCATCAGCCACCCTCCACCAGTTCACCCAGCAGAGAGCGTCGCACAGCTCCCACCAGGTACAGGGAACCGGCCACGACGATCAGATCCTCAGTGGTCGTGGCCAACTCCTCGGCCCGAGCCAGGGCCATGGCCACATCACGGATCAATTCACAGCGTATCCGTAACTCCTGAGGCAGCTGCTCCATCAGTTGTTCAGGCTCCGCCGAACGCTCACCCTGAGGACGGGTCAGGATCAGGTGCCTGGCCAGGACACCAATCGCGGGCAGGGTTTTGGCCGAGTCCTTGTCACTCATGGCCCCCCAGACCACAATCAGGCGCCGAAAAGAATACTCATCCCGCAAGGTCGAAACCAGACTCTCAACTCCTGCCGGATTATGGGCCCCATCCAGGAGATAGCGGACGCAGTCGTCCTGTTCTTCGCCATCAACCACCACCTGCCTCTCCTGCCGCCCCAGACAGACATACTCCAGCCGTCCTGGCCAGTGCACCGTTGCCAGCCCCTGCCGCACCAGCTTTGGCTCCACCTGAATTCCTGCAGATTCCAGCAGCGGCAAAACGGCCAGGGCCAGGGCTGCATTTTCCACCTGATAACTGCCACGCATCCCACAGCGCAGATCCTCCAGGCAAAGACCGGCCAAGGCGCCCTTCTCTCCCTGCCAGCGCCAGCTTCCATCAGGGGCCACAGATGTCTCAAACTCTCGTCCCAGCAGAAAAAGGGGCGCCTGCCGCTCCAGAGAGACCCGTGCCACCACTCGCCTGGAATCATCGTCGGCAACGCCTGAGATCACAGGCACCCCGGGCTTGATAATTCCGGCCTTTTCCCCGGCCACGGCCGCAAGAGTCGTCCCCAGCCAGGCCTCATGGTCCATGCTGACATTGGTAATCACCGTTACCAGGGGCTCCACCACGTTGGTGGCATCAAGGCGGCCGCCAAGCCCGGTCTCCAGAATCACCAGATCCAGGTCAGACTCGGCAAACCAGAGCAGGGCCAGGGCCGTGGTAAATTCAAAATAGGTGATCAGATCCTCCCCCAGGACCTCCTGCACACGGGTCGCCAGCCGGGAAAAATCGTCTTCGCTTATATACTGATCATTGATCCGAAAACGCTCCCGCACCGAGCTGAGATGCGGCGAGGTGTACAGACCGACCCGATAACCACCCTCGCCCAGGATGGCAAGCAGCGTGGCGCAGACCGACCCCTTGCCGTTGGTCCCGGCCACGTGGACTATCTTCAGCCCCAGTTCAGGCCGCCCGACCCGGGCCAGAAAGGAACGCATGGAATCAAGACCAAGCTTGATCTTGTGAAACTGGAGGCTGTCGAGATAGGCCTGTGCCTGCTGATAATTCATGTTCGTTCAGAAAAAATTTATGGGTAATGGAGCCGTTACGACTCCATCATGATTCAATGACCGTCAACTTGGCATAATCCAGGTGCAGGGTCTTGAGACCGTGTCGCTCAAAGGCCACATCCACCGAGCGACCGGAGTGGCTCTTCTCCACGACCCCGATCCCGAAAAAGGGGTGCTTGACCCGGCAGCCGAGAGCCAGGTTCTCCAGACGGGGCGGTTTTTTATGCTTGAATTCCAAGTCCAGACCATTGCCTACCGGGGCATGCGAATAACGCGGCTGGGTGCGGACAGCCAGGCCCACGTCTTCAATCAGGCCCGGGGAGAGCTCAGCCAGAAAGGGCGACATGCCCACCCGCCGAAACTGACGATCCGGAGTCATCAACTCCTTGGGATAAGAGAGATAGAGACGCTGCCGGGCCCGGGTCGCGGCCACATAGAGCAGACGCCGCTCCTCCTCCCATTGCTCTCCGGGCTGGGCCGCGGAATGGGGGAAACGACCATCAGCCAGACCAATAACAAAGACCGTATCCCATTCCAGGCCCTTGGATGAATGAATGGTGGAAATCACCAGCCTGTTCTGATCCCCGGGATCATTGCGACCTGCGCTCTCGGGCGGATCAAGTGTGGTGTCATCAACAAAGGCCTGGAGATCATCGTACTCACTGACTATTCCCTTGAGCTGATCCAGATCTTTCTCACGTTTGGGATAATCATCCCGGAAAAGACGCTCAAAGATCGGCTGATAATAGGCCCGCACCCGCTCGTAGATCTGGGCCGTGGTCTCATCCCGGACCAGGGCCGCCATCAGATCGACCAGGGCGGTCATCCCCCTCTGCCAACTCTTGCCGGCCGGATAACGGGCCAGGGCGACAAAGGGATCAGGGGCCTGCCCCAGATGATCGCTGATCTTCTGGGCAGTCTTGGGTCCAACCTTGTCGAGATGCAGAAATATCCGGGTCCAGCTCAGATTGTCACGGGGATTCACCAGGACCCGAAAGAAGGCAATCATATCCTTCATGTGCGCCGCTTCAGTGAGTTTCAGGCCTCCCCGCTTCTCAAATTCAATTCCCTGACTGCCCAGCTCCATCTCCAGCTTGTAGGAGTGAAAACCGCTGCGAAACAGAACCGCAATCTCTTTCAGATCGACCCCTGCGCCCTGCAACTCACCAATGGTGCGAACCACAAACCTGGCCTCTTCACGTTCATTATCAGCTGCAAAAAGCCGCGGCCTACGGTCACCTTCAATCCGGGTGAACAGGGTCTTGGTGTATTTGTCCACGGCATTGCGGATAATATCGTTGGTGAGACTGAGTATCGGCTGGGTCGAACGGTAGTTTTCCTCAAGCTTGATGATCTTCGTCTCCGGAAAGACCTTGGGAAAGCGCATGATATTATAAAAATCCGCGCCCCGGAACGAATAGATGGACTGGGAATCATCACCAACCACCATGACATTCTGGTGTCCATGGGCGAGCAGGCGAACAATCTCGGCCTGGACCTGATTGGTATCCTGGTACTCATCGACCATGATATGACTGTATCGGCTGCAGATTCCCTGTCGGGCCTCGGGAACTTCGGCCAGCAACCGCTTCCAGTTGATCAGCAGGTCATCGTAATCCATCAGCCCATGGTTAACCTTGAACTGGGCATAATGGCGGGCCAGCAGCAGGATATCATCGCTGTGTTCGCTCAGATGCACATACTGACTAAAGATCAGATCCTCAATCTCCACAGAACGGTTGATTGCGCCACTGATGATATTGATCAGGACCCGCTTGCTGGGGAACTGCCGTTCACGGCCGGAAAACCCCAGCGAGGACTTGAGCAGATTAATGATCCCCTCGGCATCGCCACGATCAATAATGGTGAATGACGAGCCAAAGCCGAGATATGTTCCATAGCGGCGCAGAAGCATATTGGCCACCCCATGAAAGGTCCCGCCCACCACTCGGCTGCAGGAATCATTGAGCAGCCGTCCGGCTCGGAACAGCATTTCCTGGGAGGCCTTGCGGGTAAAGGTGAGCAGGAGAATACGTTCTGGGTCAACCCCCTGCTCCAGGAGATGAGCGACCCGGTAGACCAGTGTCCGGGTCTTGCCGGAACCGGCCCCGGCAATGACCAGGACCGGACCCTCCACCGTGGTCACCGCCTGATACTGGGCCTGATTCAACTCTTCCAGGCCGACAGGGGTCAGATGGCCGCCGGGACCATCACTCACTGAAACGGCAGGGGCAGGGGGTCCTGGACGGGGCATACTCTCATGATCAGGGGGAAAATTCATGGGCGACACTCTACCACAGGGCATGGGGTGTCGCAACGTCAGTTGACAAGCTGGACAGATAGAATATATTATGGACCCGTTCTCTCTTCCAGTCCCCTCCTGTTGCCCAGGCGCCTTGCTCAGTCGGCACAACCTGTATTGACCCAGGGACCAAACCTCAACATCAGCCGAAAACAGACAGACATGGACAACTCAACAATCGATGCCCTTTTTACCACAGCAGCCCTTCAACAGCTCTTTCCCGAGGAGCGCACCAATGATTTTTTCGAGGCCCTGTTCGGCGACGCCAACGACGGTGCCTACGATATCAGCCTGGGTTATGGTGGTTACGCCAACGGTCGGATCAGGCTTGAACTCCGCCTGCACGAACGACCCGGCTGCTGCCTGGCCTGCAACCTGACCCAGGGTCTGCCCCAGGTTTTTTCCCGCCATCCGGTCATCAACGTCGCAGGTCTTGTACAGGCTGTGGATCAGCTTCTGGGCGACACGGCCCGCTGCGGTGACTGGCAGCTCGGCACCACGGAACAACGCCAAAAAGACCTGCACCTTATCCCCCTGAACATTCAAGTCATCTAACCAGCATGGCTGGACCAGATTGGCCGGCCACAAGCAACCATGAACGTTCTTTCCTTCGACATGGCCTGTCCTGGTCTCCGATGAACTTTCAGAGAGAGCCATCCGCCCTCATTGGGTCGTTCCTGACCAGGACCCGACCCAACTTTCCCCACATTCACTCTCTTGCTTTTTCAGCAAAAAAACTATTTTTTTTCCATCTGCGGTGATAAGCTACTACTCATCAAACAATAACGTAACCATAGATTGATCTATTGATTTGACCAGGTACAGGAGGAGGTGGGGTCGGGAAGGTCCCTGGTCGGCGTATCTGAAACATGGGCGACGAAACGTCGTTCATGTTTCGGGCGGAGCGTAGCCGAACAGGGACCTTCCCGACCCCACCGGGCCAAGCACACCAGCATGGCTGGACCTAAATGACCAGCCACAATCAACCATGAACGTTTGTACCTTCGGCATGGCCAGTCATGGTCTCCGATGAACTTTCACATAAACGGGCGGCTATGGATCTGGAAAAAAACATTGGTCAACTTTTTCTGATTGGCTTCAAAGGTGAAGCGATCAGCTCCAGCAGCCCCATCGTGCGCGATATCCGGGAGCACAATCTGGGCGGGGTCATCCTCTTTGACCGCCTGCTGGCCGAGGATGGAGTTGCCAACAATATCCGCTCAGCCGAACAACTGCAGCAACTGACCAGTGACCTCCAGTCTGAGGCTGCAACCCCACTTTTCATTGCCGTGGATCAGGAAGGGGGCCGGGTGGCCAGACTGAAACCCGATCATGGCTTCCCGGCCACCCGCAGTGCAGCGGCCCTCGGGGCAACATCCAACAGCCGCCTCACCGCCGCCGAGGCCTGGACCATTGCCCAGGCCCTGCACCAGACCGGCATCAACCTTAACCTGGCCCCGGTGGTGGATCTGGCCTGCAATCCTGACAACCCGGTGATCGCAGCCCTTGGTCGCAGCTTCTCCAGTGACCCGACCCAGGTGATTGCCCATGCATCAGCCTTTATCAAGGCCCACCGCACCCAGCACATTCTCACCTGCATCAAGCACTTTCCCGGCCATGGCAGTTCCAGAAACGACTCGCATCGGGGTTTCACAGATATCAGCAGCACCTGGGACAAGAGTGAGCTGACCCCCTACAAGACCCTGATCGACCAGGGCCTAGTGGACACCATCATGATTGGCCACCTCTTCCACCGTGACCTGGACCCGAAACTCCCGGCCACTCTCTCCAAGGCAACTATCACCGACCTGCTGCGCTGTCAGCTCGGCTACAACGGCGTCGTGATCAGTGATGATCTACAGATGCAGGCGATCACCGACCATTATTCCCTGGAAGAGGCCGCGTGCAAGGCCCTGGCCGCCGGAGTCGACCTGCTGATCATCGGCAATAATCTGACCCGCGCCCCTGAGATCATCCCCCGCCTGGTCCAGGCCATCCTGAGCTCTGTCAAGCAGGGCCTGCTGAGCCGTGAGCGGTTGGAACAGTCCTGTGCCCGAATACGCCTTCTCAAACAGAACCTTGAGCACAGCTGTTAAAATCATGAACCCTCTGCGAAACGAATCGTTACCCACCCCGTTGCGCATCATACTGGTGGAAGACTCGGAGCATGACCTGATCGCCTTTCGTCGGACCATCCTCAATAACCGGCCAGGAACAATAATCGACCACGCCTACCGGGCCGAAGAGCTTATCGACTCCCTGGCCACCCTGCCCGACCGTTACGACCTGCTGGTGACCGATTACAAACTGCCTGGCATCACCGGCCTGGAACTCTGCCGCCAGATCATGGGCGCCAAGGTCACCATCCCCTGTGTCATTCTCTCCGGAGCGGGTACAGCGTCTGTGGTCCTGGAGGCCTTTCAGGCCGGGGTCACTGACTATCTGATCAAGGACTCTTACCAGGACTACCTGCGTATTTTGCCTCAATTCCTGAAACAGGTAGTCCGCAACTTCCGCAATCGCCATCATGCCGAGCTCTTTCTCCAGCAGCGAAAACTGGTGGCCGCCATCTCGGAGATTTTTCTCACCTCCCAGGAGGACCTGTCCCCCCTCTACGAACAGACGGCGCGGCGAATGGCCGAGGAATTGAATTTCCCCGCCTCTCTCATCCTGCTCAAAGAAGAAAACACCTTTGTGATCAAGGCCGTATATGGCGTTTCGGCCCCTAATCTGCTCAACTCCCATTTTCCAGTCGAAAACACCAGCTGCTGGCAGACCTTTGTTGCCACCTGCCCCATCAACACCCCATTTGTCGCCTGCCCCAACTGCGCCTTGAGACCGTTTGGCATTGCCAACTGTCTGGCCGTCCCCATCCGCCTGGAAGAGGACACCATGTACGGGGTCGTCATCGTGGGTGACTACAAAACACGACAGGGCACTGAGGTGCATCTGCCGACTCTGCAGATCATCGCCAATCATCTGGGCCGGGTCATCCGGCAAACCGAAGATCAGATCAAACTCCGCCACTATGCCCGGCGGACCGCCTTTCTCCTCAAGATCAATCAACTGATCCTCAGCGCCCAGTCACCCGACGCCATCGGCCAAACAGTCCTTGATGAACTGCAGAAGATCCTGCCCGAACACAGCGGCATCGTCCTTATTTTCGACCTGGAGCAGAAGCAGTCCACCATCCTGGCCCAGGCTGGCCCGACGCTCTCACCCTTTGCCAACGACCCATCTCTGCCCTTTCAATGCCGAGAATTTATTGAACACCAGGAACAGGGAGAGACCTTCTGCAACACGACCCTCATCCCCGATCATGTCTGTCCACTCTGCACGGCCATGCAGGAGCAGGGGTTGCAATCTTTCATGACCGTGCCCCTGCTGGTGGATCATAAACTGATTGGCACCCTGAGCCTGTGCAGCCGACTCACCAATATCTTTTCACGTGAATATCAGATCCTGGCCGAAGAGCTGGCCCCGCCTCTGGCCATCTGTCTGCAGAAAGCCCACCTCATGGAAGAGGCCCTTCGCCGTCGCCGCAAAGTCCATATTTTATCCCGCCGCCTGAGTGAAGTTCAGGAGAACGAACGCAAGGACCTGGCCCGTGACCTGCACGACAGCCTGGGACAGAACCTGGCTGGCCTGGGGATCAACCTGCAGATCATCAGTAACCAGATGCAGCAGATCGCCCCGCCCCCCCTGCTGGACCGTCTGCAGGACACCATGAGCCTGACCGCAGCCATGACCGATCAGGTCCGCGGTATCATGGAGGATCTGCATCCGGCCGTCCTGGACGACTATGGCCTTGAAGCCGCTATCCGCCGCTACGGAACAGAACTGGGTCGGCGCTTTGCCGTCCCGATCTCCATCACGGCCTTCTCTTTTCCCCGCCTGGAGCCCTTTTTGGAAAGCGGCCTGTTCCGAATTATCCAGGAGGGACTGCTGAACGCCGTCCGTCATGCCCGGGCGCAACAGATCACGGTTGCTCTTGAACAGCACGGTACCCACTCATCCATCATGATCAGCGATAACGGCACTGGTTTTGACCAGGCCAACCTTGATTCGACCCAGGGACTGGGGCTGGTATCCATGCGCGAACGGGCAGCCCAACTGGGTTGCAGCTATAACCTTTCAAGTCAGGTCAACAAAGGCACTACAATTCAGGTGGAGATTCAGCCATGACCATTTCAGTCCTGCTCTGCGACGATCATACCATTATCCGCGAAGGCCTCAGGCATCTCCTGGAATGTCAGCCGTACATCAGTGTCTGTGCTGAGGCCGCCAACGGCCGTGAGGCCGTCCTGAAGAGCATTGAACTGGAACCGGACGTCCTGGTCCTGGATATTGCCATGCCTGAAATGAATGGCCTCGAAGCGGCCCGGCAGATCAGGGTGGCCTGCCCCAAGACCCGGATCATCATCCTCTCGGTCTACTCCACCCCCGAACATATCGGCCATGCCCTGCTCACCGGCATCCATGGCTATATCCTCAAGGAATCCGCGGGCAGCGAGTTGATCGAGGCCATCCGTGCGGTCTACAACGGCCGGACCTATTTCAGCCGCAAGATCGATATGGACGAAATCAGGGAACTGCTTCGCACCCAGCAGACCCTCTCCCCCCTGGCCCGCCTGAGCCGCCGGGAACGTGAAGTCCTGCAATACGTGGTTGAGGGGCTGTCCAGCGCCGCCATTGCCGAAAAACTCGGGCTCTCCCCCAAGACGGTCGAGACCTATCGCAGCCGCCTGATGGGTAAGCTGAGGATCTCCGATCTGCCGGCCCTGGTCAAGTTCGCCCTCCGCCATGGCGTCACCCAACTTGACTAAGGGCCTGTAAGAAAATAACTTGGCTGATTTTACAGGCCCTGGACCAGCCTGTATGGACCAGAATAGCCAGCCACAGCAAACCATGAAAGTTGGTTCCTTCGGCATGGCCTGTCATGGTTTCTCATGGACTTTCATATAAATCAGCGTGGCCGGACCAAATTGGTCAGCCCCCTGGCTCCTCTTCACAAAAAAGAACAACCAGGTCTGCAATTCTCCTTTTTTCAAGAATCGATCAAGTTTTCCCGACAGACAGCCCATTCAATTTCAGGTAATGCTTAAAGAGAATGCGGTCATGAGCCACCAGCTGTCAAATCAGTATCAACTTCATCCCTGCCCCGGGACCCACGACCCTCTGCCATGCGTATCGAACAGAAAGCCACCCTGACCGTGGGATTGATTGTCACCCTCCTGTGTCTGGCCTTCCTCTACCAGGGAATCAGCCAGCACAATCAGTCCATCGACCTGCTGATGGAAGGGACTGCCAGTCAGATTGACCAGAATGTCACCGCGGCCAAGAATTTTGCTTTTGACGGCTATGAGAAACGAATCCAGACCCTGCTTTCAGTCCAGAACAAGGCGATAACGGCCTTTATCGCCCGCGACCGCGAGGCCCTGTACCAGGCAACCCTGCCGGCCTTCAATCAACTCCGGGCCGAAAACAGCTATTTCGAGATTCTCCATTTTCATCTCCCGGACGGAACCACCTTGCTCCGCATGCATGACCCGGATCATTATGGAGATAATCTCCTCGACTCCCGCCCGATGATCCGGGCCATGCATCAACAACAAAAGATGATGACCGGCTGTGAGATTGGGGTACACGGCACCTACTACCGGGTCATTGCCCCGATTTTTGACGGCGACACCTACATCGGGGCCGTGGAGTTCGGGATCTCCATGAACCTGGTCGCCGACTACCTGCGCCGCCATCTGGAAATCCCCTCGGCCAGCCTGCTCGATCTCGGCGAACTGCCGGATGCCTCTTCTTTTGCCAGTTCCAAGCGCCTGCACCGCGGCGACCTGCTCATTGATGCCCCGGCCGACAGCCTCTTCAGCCACCTGCCCGATCTCCACAATCTGGGCGGCGTCACCCACCTGCGCACCATTTCCATTGACGATCATCAGTATGTCTTTCATATCCACAAACTGTTCTCCGATTTCAACGGCAAATTGTTCTGCGGAATTATCGCCGTCCAGGACATCAGCGATCTGATCAATGACAAAAACAACTTTCTTGTTCGTACCCTGCTGTTCAGCGCCATCCTGCTCCTGCTGACCTTTTTGACCCTCCACTTCACCTTCGGCCAGATGGTTCGAGCCATGGTCCAAAAAAACCGGGAACTCGAACTGGCCGAGGCAAAAGGCCGCTCCACCGCCTCATTCCTGGAGAGCCTGATGGACTCCATCCCGGACCTGATCTTCTCCAAAGACAGAAAAGGAATCTACCGCAGTTGCAACCAGGCCTTTGCCGCCTTCTACGATATGAACCGGGAGGACATCATCGGCCGCAGTGACCATGACCTTTTCCCTCCGGAGCAGGCCGATCGATTTGTGGAAAGCGATGAACGCGCCCGACAACTGGGGCAATTCCGCGGCCGGCAGCAATGGCAGGAGACCTCGTCAGGTGAACGCCGGGCCATGGACACCATCAAGATCCCCCTGCTTGACGAAAAAGGCACGCCCCGAGGCATCATCGGAATCAGCCGCGACATCACGGCCCAGAAACTGGGCGAGGAGTCCCTGAAAAATGCGGCCCGACAGTGGGCCATCACCATTGATGCCTCAGATGATATTATCTTTCTGGTGGACCTTGAGCATCGTTTGCTGCGCGGCAACCTGGCCTTTTTCACCATGGCCGGACTTGCCCCAAAGGAGGGCATGGGAAAAGATATCCGTGCGCTTATCCACCCCCCCGGTGTCAATGATAAAAGCTGTGCCCTGTGCCAGGCCCTGGAGGCACTACAGGATCAAGTTCTCACCGTTGAGGCCGACGAATGCTGCAACCCCCTGGGAAAGCCCGTTCAGGCGACAGTCAAGGTTCTTTACAACACAGAGCAGAAGCCGATCTCAATCTTCTACAGCCTGCATGATCTCAGCTACCAGCGCCGGATCGAAAATCAGCTGCGGGCCAGCAGTGACGAATGGGAACGGACCTTCCACGCCTTTCCCGACCTGATCACCATCCAGGACAAAGAGATGCGGATCATCAAGGCCAATGACGCCGCAACTCATCTCCTGGCCCAGAATGACAAAGATCTGGTCGGTCAGACCTGTTACCAGGTCTTCCGCGGCCAGGATCAGCCCTGCCCCAACTGCCCCGGCCTTACCACCTTTGAAACCGGCCAGACCTCTTCCGAGATCATCGAGCATCAGAACCTGAACAAGGTCTTCCAGGTGACCATCTCGCCGATCCTGGACCGGGATGGACAGATTCTACACCTGGCCCATGTGGCCAAGGACATCACCGCACAGAAAAGACTGGAGCAGGAGCTGTTACAGGCCCACAAGATGGAGGCCATCGGCACCCTGGCCGGGGGAATCGCCCATGACTTCAACAACATCCTCACCGCAATCATTGGTTTTGCCGAGATGGCCAAGCTCAACACGCCGCCTGACAGTCCGGTCTTTGACGATCTCAAGCAGATTCTCAAGGGCGGCCGCCGGGCAGCCGATCTGGTCCGGCAGATCCTGACCTTCAGCCGCAAGAGCGATGAACTCAGACCGGCACCCATCAGCCCGCACCTGATCGTCAAAGAGGCCCTGAAAATGCTGGGGGCCTCCCTGCCCAAAACCCTGTCCATCCACCAGGAAATCGACCAGGACTGCGGCCTGATCCTGGCCAACCCGACCCATATCCACCAGATCGTCATCAACCTCTGCACCAACGCCCTCCACGCCATGGAGAATGAACAGGGGACCCTGACCGTCACGCTTGGACGAAGAGAGTTTTCAGCCGAAGAACTGAACGGCAAAGACGAGTGTCTGCCCGGACCGCACATCATCCTGTCAGTCAGCGACACCGGCTGCGGCATGGCCGAAGAGACCCTGGATCGGATTTTTGACCCCTATTACACCACCAAGGAAAAGGGCCGGGGGACCGGGCTTGGCCTGGCGGTCATCCATGGAATCGTCAAGGAATATCATGGGCTGATCCAGGTAGAGAGCACACCCGGCCAGGGGTCAACCTTCACGGTCTCCCTGCCGGCCATGGCCGACCCGATCTTTGACCAAGACCAGACCAGCACCCTGACCCCGGAGAACATGGCCACCGGAACTGAACGGATTCTGATTATTGACGATGAAGAACCGATCCTGGCCATGCAGAAGTCAGTGCTCACCTCTCTCGGGTACCAGGTGACCTGCTTCAACGACAGTCAACAGGCCATGCAGGTCATCAGTGAACATCCGGACCAGTTTGACCTGGTCGTTACCGACCAGACCATGCCCAAGCTCTCAGGCATTGAAATCGTCCGCCAGGTCCTTACCCTCCGACCTGACCTGCCGATCATCATCTGCACCGGATACAGCTCAGTGCTCAGCGAACGTAAAGCCCTGGACAGCGGTGCCCGAAAGTTCCTGCTCAAACCGATCAACATCGAGGTTCTTGCAGCCGCAGTACGGGAGGTTCTGGACACCTGACCAGCATGGCTGGTCCAGAATAGCCAGCCACAACCAACCATGGAAGTCTGTTCCTTCGATATGACCGGTCATGCTCTCCGATGAGCTTTCATAGACACTTGACGCAAACCGCCTGTTCCGGTACATTCTCAGCCACCGTGGAAACAGGCGCAGCCCCAACTCAAGCAATCTTCACCCTTTGGCAACTCCTTGGCAACTCTCAGAACCGTATGAACTTCGATCCCTTTCCCAAGCCCTTTTGTTCCAGGCAACGACCGGAAATCAGCTATCCCTGCACCTGGCTCTACAAGGTCATTGGCCAGGACGCCGGGGCCATGCATCTGGCCATAGCCGCTGTCTGCCCCCGCTCGCCGCAGAGCATTACCCCTTCACACACCAGTTCCGGCGGTAAATACTGCAGCCTCAATGTCGAGCTGGAAGTGCTGGACGACGAGGAACGGTTGAACGTCTACACAACGCTCAAGAAGCAAGCTGCCATCAAGACCGTCCTTTGATCATGACCCATAACAGCTATACAAAGACCCCGCCGGCCTCACGTCTGATCCCGATTCTGCGGGAGGGCGCAGCAGTGATGCAGATGATCATCTACAAAGAGCTGCGCGATCATCTGGGCGCCAAACATCCTGAACAGGCCCCTGACTTTCCGGCCCGGCTCAGTGGAGCACTGACCAATACCCTGTTCGGATGCGCCAATCCCGAACCAAGATTCCAGGAGTTTCTGCGCAGCCATCGAGGAATAATCGAGCAGGAACTGCTCGGACTGGCCCAGGACCTGCCTCATCTGAGCGATCCCTTAAGTGACACATTGCGCATCCTGACCCTCTGCGACCAGCAGGAAGAGCTGGACACACCTGATCTCCTTGTTCAGGCCGAGGCCCTGGGTCTGCTCAACCACGAGCGGGAGCTCCCCCTGCCTTCCGTCTTCATGGAAATGGTGCGCCACCTCGGGAGCCGGTACAATCTGATCATCGCCCCAACAGCCATCACCCCGGAAGACGACCAGAAACTCGAATCGTAACCGCCGAAGTGCCTCACTCACCTCAGAAATCACACCTCACCCGCACCAGCCCACGCACTGAATTGCAGAGATAAACCGCCTGGGCCCGCTTGAGATCAGCCACGCTTAAAACCTGTTCCCGCAGGACCACCTCCTGCCCGGCCAGCAGCTCGCCCCGCAGCACCCCGGGCAACACACCTCCATCCAGTAGAGGGGTTAGCCAGTGTCCATCCACATAAACCAGCACATTTGTAATACACCCCTCACACACCTCACCCCGCTCATTGAGCAGGATCGAATCCATGCAGCCCTCTTTCCGGGCCAGGGCAAATTCCCGCTCATACATTTGACGCCGGGTGGTCTTGTGATAGGGCCAGACCGCATCCGAATCAACCGTCTCAGCCGCCAGCCTGATCCGCGGCAGGTCACCTGCCACGTCTCCCGGCACCAGAGGCAGTGCACGAAGAGCTGGGGGCCCGCAGGGCACGGCCGTAAGTGTTATACCTCCGTTTTTGGCCAGCAGCAGACGGACCCGCATGGGCGACCCGGCAAACTCTTTTGCCGCCCCTGCCAGTTTCTCTTCAACAATGGTGCGAACGGTTGCAAAAAGAAAGTACCTGGACGACCCCAGGAGCCGGTCCAGATGACGCTCCAACAGCCAATACCCAGTCTCTGGTTCCCAGAGCAGGGTCTCGATCAATTGAAATTCGCCCTCGGCAACCGTCAGAAAACGGCCCTTGAGCAAACATTCCAGCCATTCCTGTTCAGGCACGGAATCATGGACGATTCCCGAACCAATTCCCATCTCTCCACGATCACCGTCGATGACCACGGTTCGGATCGGCACATTGAAGACCGCCTCGCCATCCGGAGCCAGATAGCCGATGGCCCCGGTATAAACCCCACGCTCCTGTCCCTCCAGTTCATGGATAATCTCCATGGTCCGGATCTTGGGAGCTCCGGTCACAGAGCCACAGGGGAACAGGGCCTGGAACAGCGCCACGGTGTCCAGCTTAGCTGCGGCCTGAGCACCTACCTGTGCCTCAATCGTCGAGGTCATCTGCCACAGGGTCTCATAGCGTTCAACATCAAAGAGCGATCGGGTTTGAACCGTGCCGCCCCCAAGACGGTGAACCAGATGGCCAAGATCATTGCGGAGCAGATCGACAATCATCACGTTTTCACTGCGGTTTTTGGGATCATGGCCGAGCAGCTCGGCAAGGGTTGCGTCTTCTTCCACAAAGCGACCCCGGTGCATGGTCCCTTTCATGGGCTGAACCCTGACCTGGCCCCCTTTTTTTTGAAAAAAGAGCTCAGGAGAAAATGAAAGCAGGCTGCGACCGCCACTGCGGAGAAAGGCACCAAAGGAGACAGACTGATTGCGACGCAGCTGCCGATAGAGGGCGGCCGGAGATCCGCTGAAATCAAAAAGAAGCTTGAGGGTATAATTGACCTGGTAGGTATCACCGGCCTCCAGATACTCGCCAATGGCATGGATAGCGGCCAGGTAATCCGAACGGGACTGGCTGGGCCTGATCCGGCTGACCGCGCAGGAGCCGGGTTCACGGTTCAAGTCACCGGTGACAGATGAAACCACGGGTCGTTCAAATATCTGAGGCGCCCGATAGACCCCGAACTCGGCCAGCGATCGCCCGGTCTCAAAGGGCTGAGCAAGAAAGGGGCGCAGACGTTCTTCCAGGAGATAGCCAAACTCATAGGCCACCCAGCCTGCCACATAGAGCCCCTGGGCCAGCGCCTGATCAATGGAGGCCAGGAATTGCCCGGGATCACCATCCCGATCACAGGAGAGATGGCCCACAGGATCACTGAACAGCAGGGAACGAGCACCTGGCTCATTGCGCGAGCTGTCGAGGAAAACAACATCCTCCTGCTGTTCAAGAAAATCAAGGAGCCGGTCAAGCTCTGGGCCGGAAATAATTGCCATCAACAGTCAAATCAGGTAAAAAAAGAGATAATCAAACCGGAAAAAGATCACCGGCTGCGAATATGGCCCCGATTCTACCCATTCATCTCTTGCATGGCCATGAAAAATATTCTATATTTATAAAATTTACTTGCACAATATATCATTTTTATTGATCATCGCTTTCCATCAAACTCGCTCAACTCAGTGAGCATCTATTGGCCTTCACCCCGATACCTGGCCAACTGAACGAGACAAACTTGATCAAAAGCACTGCGTTGCAGGAAAATCCGGTCCACACAGCCTGATACTGGCAGCATGGCAATTCAGGTCCACTGCGACCCGTTACTCTTTCTCCACCCCGATTCATTGACTGCGTTGCTGTTTTTAACCAATTATAGTTTTTCAATATTCGCCTCAACCCACTCTGCGTAAAAAAGGAGACTTGTATGTTAATTAAAGACTGGATGGCCACCACGATCCTGACCGTGGATGCCAATACGTCGGTCATGCGGGCCACCCGAACCATGAAGGAAAACAATATCCGCCGCCTGCCCGTGCTTTCACATGGGAAACTGGCCGGAATTATCACCGATCGGGACCTGAAAGACGCCTCACCTTCGAGCAAGACCGACATCGATCTGCACGAAATGTACTATCTTCTTTCGGAGATGAAGGTCAAGGACGTCATGACCACCGACCCCATCACCATGCGCAATAACGACACCCTGGAAAAGGCGGCCATGGTCATGCTCAACCAGAAGATCTCCGGCCTGCTGATCGTTGACCAGAGCGATAACCTGGTTGGTCTGCTCTCCGAATCTGATGTTCTGCGCGGCTTTATCCATGCCACCGGCATCCAGGACGGCGCCTATCAATATGTCCTCGACATGAGCGACGCGGGGGGTGCAGTCTCAAAATTTATTGACATCCTCAGGCAGGAACAGGCCAAGGTCCTTTCCATCCTCACCTCATTCAACGATGCCCCGGCCGGCAAGAAAAGGGTTTCCGTGCGGATTATCCCCAATCACAATATTGACTCCATCAACGCCAGGCTTGCTGGAATGGGAAGCGAATATTCTATCATCAGCCAGGGCATGGATGACCTGAGTAGTCTCCCTAAAAAAAAATAGATTCAAAATAAAACAGATCCAGCAACAGGTCTCCTGACACTGACTTGCCCGGAGACCTCAACCATATATACAATCACACCACAATCCATAACCTGCAAGGAGAACCACCAGCATGTCTCGACAAATGGTCACCATTGACGGCAACCAGGCCTGTACTCACGTTGCCTACGCCACCTGCGAAGTTATCACCATCTATCCCATCACCCCTTCTTCACCCATGGCAGCTGAGGCCGACACCAAGAACTCAGCCGGGCAGAAAAATATCTGGGGTTCCATGCCAGTTGTCACCCAGATGCAATCAGAAGGCGGCGTTGCCGGCTCCCTGCATGGGTCCCTGGCTACCGGCGCCCTGTGCACCACCTTTACCGCCTCTCAGGGATTGCTGCTGATGCTTCCCAATATGTACAAGATCGCCGGTGAATTGACACCCGTGGTTTTTCATGTGACGGCCCGCTCCATTGCCTGCCAGGGCCTGTCGATCTTCGGCGACCATGCAGACATCTATGCTGCCCGCCAGACCGGCTGGGGCATGCTGGCCTCCAAAAATGTCCAGGAATGTATGGATATGGCCCTGATCTCCACCCAGGTCTCTTTGGCCTCACGCATCCCCTTTATCCATTTCTTTGACGGCTTCCGCACCTCCCATGAGATCCAGAAGGTTGAAGCGCTGACCACTGAAGACATGCAGGCAATGATCGACGAGGATCTGATTGTGGCCCACAGGGAGCGTGCCTTGACCCCGGACCGCCCCTCCATGCGCGGAACGGCACAAAACCCTGACGTTTACTTCACCGGCCGCGAGACGGTCAACAAGTTCTACGCCGCCACCCCGGGGATCGTCCAGGCCACCATGGACAAATTCGCCACCATCACCGGCCGTCAGTATCATCTCTTTGACTACTATGGCGCACCGGATGCCGAAGATGTCGTGGTGATGATGGCTTCAGGCTGCGAGACGGTCTCTGCAACCATCGATCACCTGGTGGCCAACGGCCGCAAGGTTGGTCTGGTCATCGTCCGCCTGTTCCGGCCCTTTGATTCCAGGGCCATGGTCAACGCCCTGCCAACCTCTGTTGAACGGATCACCGTCCTTGACCGGACCAAAGAGCCAGGCAGCGCCGGCGAGCCCCTGTATCAGGATGTCCGCACGGCCATCGGTGAGGCCACCGAGAGCAATATCGCGGCCTATCAGCCGATTATTCTCTCCGGCCGTTACGGTCTCGGGTCTGCCGAGTTTACTCCGGCCATGGTCAAGGCAGTGTTTGACAACATGGCCGCCATGGCTCCCAAAAATCATTTCTGCGTCGGCCCCAATGACGATGTCACCAACTCCAGCCTTGACTATGACAAGGACTTCAACATTGAAGGAAAAGACGTCTATCGGGCCATGTTCTACGGTCTGGGTTCAGACGGAACCGTTGGCGCCAACAAGAACACCATCAAGATCATCGGAACTGAAACCGATAACTCGGCCCAGGGTTACTTTGTCTACGACTCAAAAAAGTCCGGTTCCATCACCACCAGCCATCTGCGCTTCGGCAAGAACCAGGTTGTGGCCCCCTACCTGATTAACAAGGCCAACTTCATCGCCTGTCACAACTTCACCTTCCTCAACCAGTACGACATGCTTGCCAATCTGGATGAGGGCGGCACCTTCCTGCTGACCACCACCTTCAACAGCAAGCAGATCTGGAAAGAACTGCCGGCAGCAGTCCAGAAGGCCATGATTGAGAAAAAGGCCAAGTTTTACATCATCGATGCCCTCTCCCTGGGTATTGCCCTGGGACTTGGCGCCCGGATCAACATGATCATGCAGACCGCATTCTTTATGATCTCCGGCATCCTCACCCAGGATGAGGCCATTGCCTCCATCAAGAATGCCATTAAAAAGACCTACGGCAAGAAGGGCGACAAGGTTGTCCAGATGAACTATGATGCCGTGGACACGGCCATCAAGAATATCGTCGAGGTCAAGCTGGGCCGTTCCACCACTGGACACGAGATGCCTCCCACGGTCCCGAGCCATGCTCCGGCCTTTGTCAAGGAGGTCACCGCCAAGATGATCCAGGGCAAGGGCGACCAGATCAAGGTTTCCCAGATGCCCTGCGACGGAACCTGGCCCACCGGCACCACCCAGTACGAGAAACGCAACATCGGGGTACATGTGCCCGAGTGGATCTCTGAAAACTGTATCCAGTGTGGCCAGTGCTCTCTGGTCTGCCCGCATGGCGCCATCCGCACCAAGCTGGTCCCGGCCCTGAAAAAGGCACCCAAGGACTTCAAGTCTGCCGATGCCGTGGGCAAGGCCTTCAAAGGCTCCAAGTTCATCGTCCAGGTCTTTACCGAGGATTGCTGCTCCTGTACCCAATGCGTCACTGTCTGCCCCGCCAAGACCAAGGCCCTGCAGATGGTGCCCAACTCCGAGAAGATCCGTAAGGTTGAAGGCAAGAACGTCGAGTATTTTCTCTCTCTGCCTGAAATCGATCCCACCGCAATCAACCCGGCCACCATCAAGGGCAGCCAGCTGCTGCGGCCCCTGTTCGAGTTTTCCGGCGCCTGTGCCGGCTGCGGTGAGACCCCGTACATCAAACTGGCCAGCCAGCTGTTCGGTGACCGGATGCTGATCGCCAACGCCACCGGTTGCTCATCTATCTACGGCGGCAACCTGCCCACCACCCCCTATGCCAAACGCGCGGACGGTCGTGGTCCTGCCTGGGCCAACTCCCTGTTTGAAGACAATGCCGAGTTTGGTCTCGGGATGCGTGCCTCAGTCAACAAACTGGGCAGCCAGGCCAATGAACTGACCCGGGAGGCCCTGGCCGGCAAGCTGATCACCAAGAAGGTGGCCGATGACCTGTTGACAGCCTCACAAAAGACCCAGGCCGAGATCGAAGAACAGCGGGAGCGGGTGGCCAAACTGAAAGAAAAACTCAGTGGCTCCAATGATCCTGTTGCCAAACGTCTGCTGGCGGTTGCCGATTACCTGGTGAAAAAATCAGTCTGGATCATCGGTGGCGATGGCTGGGCCTATGACATCGGTTATGGTGGTCTTGACCACGTCCTGGCCTCAGGCGAGAACGTTAATGTCATGATTCTTGACACCGAAGTCTACTCCAACACCGGTGGTCAGATGTCCAAGTCCACCCCGCGGGCAGCCACGGCTCAGTTTGCGGCCAGCGGCAAGAAGATGCCCAAGAAGGACATCGGCATGATCTTCTCCACCTACGGCAATGTCTATGTGGCCAAGGTCAGCATGGGCGCCAATCCGGCCCAGGTGGTCAAGGCCATGGCCGAGGCCGAGGCCTACAACGGCCCGTCCCTGATCATCGCCTACTCACACTGCATCAACCACGGCATTAACATGACCAAGGGACTTGAGCAGCAGCAGAAGGCAGTGGCCTGCGGTCATTGGCCGCTCTACCGCTACAACCCGGATCTTGAGGCCGAGGGCAAGAACCCCCTCAACATCGACTCCAAAGAGCCGACCATCGCCTTTGATGAATATGCCCTGGGAGAAAACCGTTACCGTATGCTCAAGATGACTAACCCCGAGCATGCCGACGAACTCATGGCTGCCTCCCAGAAGGATGTCACCAAGTCCTGGAAGTTCCTGGTTGCCCGGGCCGCATCACTGGAACCTGAAAAATAATCCCCTGCCCTTGTGAGGTTCTGATCACAATCTGATCAGAACCTCACAAGGCTATTATCTCTGGACAATAAAAAAGGCCGCCGGTTGAATAACCGGCGGCCTTTTTTATTGATATGGCTCTCTGCCCTGAGCCGGATCAGCTCACTTGCCTTTGACCCCTTCCTCCAGGTCCCGGGCACTCTTGACGGCCTCATAATCCCTGACCGACTCAAGGACAGATTCGTCCTGACGATCCTTGATCTGCTGGACCTTTGCCTGGACCTTTGCGTCCTTGATCCTCATAACCTGGGCCCCGAACAGGGTTGCAGCCAGATACTTGAAGGAAAAATGCATCAACTCCACATCATCCTCACGAATCTTATCGATGGTCTCCTGGTCGAGTTCATAGGTGTCAAGGAAAGAACTCTCAAAGATAAAGGTCCGGAAATGGCTAAGATCGGTGGAGGCCATAAAGAACATGCGTTTGGCCTGATCAGACAAAGTTGCCTGCATCCCGAATGATTTACGACGCATCACCAGACGCAGCCACTCCTTATTCATCTCGTCACGGACATCCACACCCTGGTCTTCCCGCCACTCACGGACGGTCCACTCCTTGTCTTCTTCAAAGCCCTTGCAGTGATCTTCCTTGACGATAAAGAAAAACTTGTCTTCAGTGATCTGCTCATTTTCCTTAGTACTGTCAGCACCGCCCTCATGAAAATCAGCCATACCCACCGGATAATAGCGACAGGCAGAGGGCCTGTCAGTGTAGACCGTGCAGCCTTCAGGCGTGACAAAGGGGCATTTGTTATCATCTTCGCGCAGTTTAATGGCCACACCAGGCATATCAGTTTTTTCAAGATAGACCGGCACGGTATACTGATTGATGAACTCATGGGCCGGCAGCTTGAGCCGTTTTTTGAGCATCAGAATATCATAGGGCGTCAGGATAATCTTAATTCCACCACAGCAGGCGGTAAAACAGCGGACTCCCGGGTGACAGCGAAACTTGATCTTACTGTCCAGGGTCAACTTCTTGGGCATGATATTAGAGGGATTGGTTGCCTTGCCAAAGAGAACCTTCTCCTTGGACGACATTTCTTGCTCAGTCATCGATCCACCTTCAAAAAAAAATTAAGGACCGCCTTGATTCTTGATCCCGAGACGATCGGGCTCCAGGTTCAAGACGATCTGGAATAGTTCCCGACGGCCGGAGATTATCATCACCCAACTGGGCCGAGAAAGTCATTGAGAAACGCTGGCAAAATCACAAATGAGAATTTGCCGCATCCCTGAGTATCTCATGCACCCCTGAAGTGCAGAAATCACCACTGATCTCTCCACAAGGTAGCCTCATATATTAAACACATCCCCACTGCCTGTCAAACCTCTTTCAGCTTTTCCTTAAAAACTGATCCGGATTGCTCCGACCATGAAATATGGTTCGTCCCAACAACCCATGAAAGTTATAAATTAATCTGATGACCCGAAATGGAAAGAGGTTGGAACAGGAAGGTCCCTGACCAGCGTATCTGAAACATGGGTGACGGGACGTCGATCATGTTTTGGGCGGAGCGTAGCTGGACAGGGACCTTCCTGTTCCAACAGGGCCAAGCTCACCACCAGAAAACTGTATCCTCAGACCTTGATGAACAGTTACGAAATTTATTAAGGCTCATAGTCTGTTATGTGAGACGGAACCTGAGAAAATTTTTTTACAGTCACGAAATTGACACCACGCCAAATCATTCCTGAACCATTAGAAATCACGAGACAAACAATACAATCAGCCAGTCGCCTGAGCAAAGGGCTTCAGCCTTGCTTTCTTCCCTGAAACTCCTTATAGTCGCTGAAGTATCAACATGAGGAGCCCAGTCACCTCCTCTGATCAACCCGAAAACTGTTCTTCTCATCCATCAGTCAAGGAACCTGCATGAAGCTTTTTGTTCGCCCCATTGATCTGAGCCGGGTTGAAACCCTGATCTACCATCTCCCTGATGGTCCCGCACTGACCCTGAACCTGCAGGGCATCGACGAGATCTTCGAACTGGAACTCGATCAGGGCCATGTCTGCGACACCTCTGATATCGACGGTGTTATCCATTTTTTCCCCCGCGGAAACGCCTGATAAGGTTCACGCACATTCAGATTGCCCCATCCTCTGCCCCGCCATGATTGCCTCGCCCTGCCCCATTGATCTCAGCTGCGACCACCACGTCCATACCCGCTATTGCGGTCACGCACAGGGCGAGATGGAAGAATATGTCCAGGCTGCGATCAGCAAGGGTTTACGCAAGATCATCTTTCTTGAGCACATGGAGGCCGGGATTGACTGCGGTGAACGGAGTTGGCTCACCGATCAGGACTTTGACCGTTATTTCACGGAAGGCCACAGACTCCAGCAATATTATCGCGACCAGCTCACCATCGGCCTGGGTGTCGAGCTGGGCTATAACCCTGATTGCCGGGACGAACTCCTGACCCGCCTTGGACTCCACGACTGGGATCAGATCGGACTGTCCTATCATTATATGCCGATACCGGACCGGCACGGCAGGCTCCGCCACCTCAACCTGGTCAGCCGGAAACCAGAGAATATCCGGGCCATGCAGGCTGCCGACCCCAGCCAGCTTCTCAGCCACTATTTCATGGTCCTGACTGAAGCAATCACGGTCATCAGGGCCGACCACATCTGCCACCTGGATGCGGCCCTGCGCTTTGTCCCGAATCTTTGTTTCAGCCTGAGACACCACGAGGAAATTGCGGCCCTGCTCGACCAGATCGCTGCCCACCACATGGCCCTGGAGATCAACACCTCAGGGTTTGTCATCCGCGGCGCCCCCTACCCTGACCGCCCCATCATTGCCCAGGCACTTGCCCGGGGCATCCCCCTGGTTGCCTCATCAGACGCCCATCGGCCAGCAGACGTGGGTCGTTTCTTCGACCGCCTGCCTGACATTCTCCAGCCCGGTTCTGCCGACACCTGAAAGTACCTGATCAGTTCTGCCAATCAAAACAGGGGTGATGCAGAACCCGCATCACCCCTGTTTTGTTCTTGCTGACCAACCAGCGTGGCTGGACCAAAATAGCCAACCACAACCAACCATGAACGTTCATTCCTTCGGCATGGCCTGTCATGGCCTCCGCTGAACTTCCGGATAAAACAGCCGATCAACTGCCCTCCGGGTACCAGTCCACACCAATCCGACGGATCACATTAAAACCTCCGGAGAGAACCAGGGTATTGGTCAGTCCGACACTATCGAGAAAACTCTGGATCTCAAATGAACGTGTCCCGGCATCACAGAGAATGATCATGGTTTTATCGGCCGACAGTTCCTGGTAACGGCTTCGCACCTCATTGTAGGGCAGCGCGTGCCAGCAATTAGCTCCGTATTTGGCCACAAAGGGCGTGGCCTCTGCCGGATGCCTGATATCCAGGGCAACCCAGTCCGGCTGCCGGCTGAAATCGTCCATCCAATCCAGAAAAGACTGAATGGATGTCTTGCGCAGACGTCCGTCGCAGAGATTATCGGCCACATAGGCAGCGGCATTGATCGAATCGATGGCCGCAGAAAAGGGCGGGGCATAGGCCATTTCCAGATTTGCAAAATCATCAATAGTCGCCCCCATGGCCAGATAGGCGGCTGCGGCATCGATCCTGGCCGAGATTCCATCACCCATGGGCCCAAACCCCTGAAGGCCCAGGACCTTTCTGGTCCGTCGATCAAAGACCATCTGATAGCAGACAATGGCCTCGGTGGGGAAGAAATGGGCCCGATCCGAGGGTGCGGTCAAAGCCACATCAGCGTCATAGCCCTCGGCCAGAGCCACGTCGAGACTGAGTCCGGTGGCACCGATACAGACATCAAAGGCCTTCATGATAAAACTGCCCAGGGCGCCCTTAAATGTTGAAGGAATCCCGGCCATATTATCTCCGACCACTCGTCCCTCCTTGTTGGCCAGGGAACCCAGAGGGGCATAGATTTTCTTGCCCGAGATCAGATGACGCAGCTCGACACAGTCACCAGCGGCATAAATGGCCGGATCGGAGGTCTGCATCCGCTCATTGACGACAATAGCGCCCTGGGGCGAGACCGAGAGACCAGCCGCCCGGGCCAGTTCCGAACGGGGACGAACTCCCGCGGCCATGATGACCAGATCACATTCCAGGATCCGTTTGCCGGTGCGGACGCCGGTGACCTTGCCATCCTCCCCCAGGATTTCGGCAGCGCCCTCACCCAGATGGATCGTAACGCCTTTGTCACGCATGTGACGGGCGAGCATGGCAGCCATGGGAAAATCGACGATTCTGGGCAGGAGTTGATCCATGAACTCAACCACCGTGGTCTCCACTTCCCAGAGATCAGTGAGGGCCTCGGCCATCTCAAGACCGATGGCACCACCGCCGATGACCACGGCCTTACTCACCATGCCCCGGGCAATCCGACGCTTGATCTCGATGGCCCTGTGCAGATTGCTGATGGTGAAGACCCCATCGAGATCAACCCCGGGGATCGGAAGGACAAAGGGCTGACTACCCGTGGCCAGCATCAGCTTATCATAGGGAATATCCCGCTCCTGGCCGCCATCCACGGCCTGGACCCGCACCTGCCTGTTCTGACGGTCAATGGCCACTGCCCGGGTCGCGCAGAGGACCTCAATCCCCTTGGCATTCCTGAAAAAGTCCTCATTGCGGACCATATGGAAACTTGTTGCCCGAAGCTCAGATTCGTCTGAGACATCACCCGAAACATAATAGGGGATGCCACAGCCACCGTAAGAGATCAGGGTGTCCTGATCAATGATGGTCACCTGCGCATCCTGCATCAGTCGCTTGACCCGACAGGCAGCTTTTGGCCCGGCCGCGACTCCTCCGATAATCACAATTTTTTCACTCATGGTTTTTCTCCTGATACAGATAAAAAGATAAAAGAGAAGAGTCGTGAGGGGTCCTGAAAGAGGTACGATTTCGCTCGAAGACTAGAGGTGACAGACAAACGAAAGGGAGATCCTTCACGGAACCTATCGGTCTTCCCGTGTAATTGATGGGGTGGTGAGGCAAACGATCACCACTCAGGATGGGTGTCAGCCGATCTGCTTCATGCAAATGAACAATATCTCTAAATGAATTACAAGGGATTTTTCAGAGGGAAAATGGCAGGTCACGTGCACGGCGGGGAGACGTGCAGGACGAACGACAAGGAGATATTCAAACGAAGGGCACTGCCGAAGATAAAAACCTTCAATTTCTCATCCAGGAGAAAACGGAAGGATAATCGTAAACCTGCTTCCCTCTCCGACATGGCTGGTCACCTCGATAGTTCCATGATGCTGCTCAATGATATTCTGGGTAATGGCGAGCCCGAGTCCGGTTCCACGGTTCTTGTCCGTATAAAAGGGCTGGAAGATCTGGGAGATCTGCTCCTCTGGCATACCCTTGCCACTGTCCTCAATGACCACTGCCACACCGCCCCGCCTGAACAGCAACTGGGTTTTGACCCGGAGCGTTCCACCCTCCTCCATGGCCTGAAGGGCATTAATCATGATATTGAGCAGGGCCCGGTAAAACATGCCATTATCCAGGGCCACTGGCTTGACCGTCCTGGCAAGGTCAACATCTAACTGAACGTTCTTCTCATCAAGCTGCGGACTCAGAAATCTCAAGACCTGACCGACCACTCCATTGAGATCGCCAGGGACCAGACGGGCCTCCTGGGGCCGGGCAAAATCAAGAAATTCAAGAACAATCGTATTGAGACGGTTGGTCTCATCAACGATGATCCGCGCCAGGTGTTCATTGCCGGGGGCCACTTTCTGAATCCGTTTCTCCAGGATCTCGGCCGTACTGCGGACCACGCCCAGAGGACTCTTGATCTCATGGGAGACCGTAGCCACCATGGTCCCCAGATGGGCCAGCCGCTCGGCGTGATTCAACTTGTCCTCAAGCCTCAGGCGTTCCTGATTGCGCTGCTCCATGATCCGATCACCACGACTGACAATGGTCCTGAGAACCAGAAACAGGACCCCCATCACCACGCTCGACACGATGATGATCCGACCCCGAAGTTCGACAATGGCGGCATAATCCTCTGACAGATCCTGACTGATCTCGATTACCCCCATGATCAGCTGGTCGGCCGCTCCGGTGCTGCCCACCTGACGAAACGGGGTATAGGTCCTGAGACGACACTCGACCTGTTCTCCTCCAGGCAGAAGATGCCAGAAACTACCAGAGAGGATGAGGTGGGAATTGGGGGTTCCCTCCAGGGCCCTCAGGTACTCCAGGCCACCCACATCCCGACGACCGATCAGGAGCGGATCTGTGGAGTAGGAGATGATATTGACCTGAGAGTCATAGATGGTCACTCGCTCGGTCTTGAGGCCATGGGTGGCCGTTCTGACAATACGATCGAGAGCCGCAAACTGCTCACGGTTACTGAGGGCAATCTCACCATAGCGAACAACAGTGGGCAAAACAAAACTCCGAAAGACCTGCTGGTTGAGATTGTCGGCCAGGAGCAGGGAATAGGCCTCGCTCTGCTGGAGCATGATACGCCGGGCATGATTGGAAATCACCCAGGAGAGAAACAGCGTGAACAGCAGGATCACCGCCAGGCTGGTGAAAGAAAAGAACTTGACCAGCTTGAAGGGACGTAACCCAGTATGATTCTCGGCGGTCTTCCTGGCGGACAATCGTCCCCTGGCCAGCTGCGACAACTTGAGCAGACCCTGCCGTCTATTGACCATCACAGACCCCACAGCGTCGACATCTTTCAGGTTCACAGGGTAGAGTTGTTTTCTCGGCCAGGCCTTTCATGTATTCCTGCCAGAGATACTCCTGGCTGATCTCCTGGCCAACGATGGACCAGGGAAAGACACTCTCGCGGTCATGGCCGCAAATGGCAAACTGTTCAGGGCTCAATCCCTGTCTCTTCATGGCCTGCTTCCAGGGACGACCGCTGTCGGCCATATCCAGCAGGACCGGAGCCAGACGCCGATCTCCACGGGACAGCACCGCCTGGAACAGAACCTGTTCCGGTTTGTCCGAGTTCATTCGAATATTGGCCTCATGCCGCAGCTCCTGCTGCAGCCACTTGATCCGCCCCTTGAGCAGCCCCAGGGCCTGGTCCATGGGCCGGGTCTCACCCGGAGCCAACTGCTCGCTGACACCAAAGGCGTGAAACTGAAAAGGGGTCCAGGGCTTGGGCACAAAAGAGTTGAGCGACAGGTTCATCTCGGTCAGGTGTCCGCGGCTCCGCCCCAGAGGCAAGATCCGTTTTCTGATGGCCCTGATCAACTCCATCAGTTCCAGGAGATCTTCTTCTGTCTCCGTGGGCAGGCCAATCATTACATAGAGTTTGAGCCGGTTAAGACCCGCCCCCACCAGTCGTTCAGCCGCATCGAGCAGATCGTCACGATCCAGGCCCTTGTTGATCACCCGCCGCAGACGCTCCGAGGACCCATCAGGGGCAATGGCCACGCTCTTGATATCGCTTGCGGCCAGCAACTCCAGGAGCGGCCCTGAAATTCGATCCGCCCGCAGTGAGGAAAAGGAGAGCGAACATCCATCAGCCCGCAGGTAATCCGCAAGAATTGCCAGATCTTCCTGGGGCGCCATTTCCATCCCCAGCAAGCCCACCCGACTGACTCCGGCAAAACGCTGCTCCACCCCGGCCCGCACGGCCTCTGCGTTCCAGAGCCTGGGCGGACGATAGATAAACCCGGCGGCACAAAATCTGCAGCCACGGGAACAGCCACGGCCGAGTTCCGTCAGATACAAATCGCTGAACTCGGCCTCCGGGGTCAGGACCTGACTGTGGGCGGCCACCTGACAATCATCCACCCGATTGACAAAAATCCGCTCAGGCAGACCCGAGCCCGTCACCGTATATCCCTGGTAGACCCCATCCTGCCCGTAGTGGGGTTTATAATAACGCGGGGCATAGCAGCCAGGAATCTCACGGGCCAGATCGGCCAGCAATTCGCTTCGCTCCACTTCAAACAACCCTGTCTGCAACCGGGCCATCAGCCCGGGCAGTACCGGCTCGGCTTCACCCAGGACAAAGAGATCGACAAATGGGGCCAGAGGCTCCGGATTCATGAAGGTCACGACCCCGCCACAGACCACCAGCGGCTGCAGCGGTCCGATCCGTTCGGCCCGATCCTCGGCCAGAGGGAAGATTCCACCCGCACGCAGGAGACGGACCAGATTCAGATAATCATGTTCAAAACTGATCGAGCAGAAAATAAGAGGAAAATCAGAGAGCAGGCGCCCCGATTCCAGGGAGCGGAGAGGCTGGGAAGGGTCATCCAGAAAAAATCGTTCACAGACCAGACCATCCATCCGACCCAGCAGACCATAGACCAGCTGAAAGCCAAGGCTGGACATGCCAACCGCATAACTGTTGGGATAGACCAGGGCCACGGGCAACTGCCCGGTCCATTTCTGCAGATAGCTGCCGCGCTCACCGGCCAGGAGCTGCTGCCGGTCTACGCCTGTCTTTTTCTGTCTGATAAGAGGCCCCGAGAGGATTGCGGATACCCAGCCGGGCCACGCGGTGGCCGGTCAGGATTCCGGTTCAGTTTGCCTTTTTCCGAAGATAGGTCGGGGTCTCCAGATGCTCGTCGTTCCAGACCGAGGCACTGCCCTGATTACGACCCATTCCCGGCAACTGAGTGACCCCGTGATTCTCGAAATTCTCGAAATTGGATTTGGGCAGCTTTGAACCAGGCATCCGGGGATTTGTCGGGGCCGGAGTGAGGATCGGCTGCGATTCACGACTGGCCTTGCTGCGCTGCAGCAGCAATTCATCGGCATGGGCAATGGTCTCTCTCTTCTTGACCACGTCTCCCACACCGGTAGCAATGACGGTCACATGCAGGCTATCCCCCAGACTCTCATCATAGAGGGCCCCGATAACGACCTTGGCATCATCATCGACCTTGTCATGGATCAAGGCCGAAACCTCCATGAACTCGGCCATGGTAAAGGATTCCTCACTGGCCGAGATATTAATCAGCAGACCGCGGGCGCCATCAATGCCCACATCTTCAAGAAGCTGATTATCGATAGCCCGGCGGGCCGCCTCGGTGGCCCTGTTCTCGCCGGAGGCCATGCCCGAACCCATGATCGCTGGCCCGACCTCACGCATCACCGTCCGCAGATCGGCAAAATCGGCATTGATCATCCCCGGGACATTGATCAGATCTGTAATCCCCTTGACCGCCTGCAACAGGACATGATCGGCCATGTTTAACATATCCGACAGCTTGCTGTTCTTCTGCATCAGACTGAGCAGCCGGTCATTGGGTACGGTAATGATGGTATCAACATACTTGCGCAACTCCTCCCATCCCTTTTCGGCATTGCGCATGCGAAACTTACCCTCGAAATGGAAGGGCTTGGTGACCACGGCCACGGTCAATGCCCCCATCTCCTTGCTCAACTTGGCAACGATGGGCGCAGCACCCGTACCGGTGCCACCGCCAAGCCCTGCCGCAATAAAGACCATGTCGCTCCCCTTGAGGGCCTCTTTGATCTCCTCAAGAGACTCCCGGGCGGCCAGCTCTCCGGTTTCAGGATCGGCCCCGGCCCCCAGACCCCGGGTGACGGCAGGACCAATCTGCAGGCAGATATCGGCCCGGGACTGACTCAGGGCCTGCTTATCGGTATTGGCAGCAATGAATTCAACTCCCCGAAGCTTGTTATGGACCATGGTATTGATGGCATTACCACCGCCACCCCCAACGCCCAGAACCTTGACCACAGCCACACCCTCTGATTCCGCCATGCGAAACGGCATATCATCACTCCTCATAAAGCCCACCCTGGCTCAAGGACAAGCCTCGCGCCGGAGCATTCATTGAACTGCCTGCTAACTCCTACAAATTATAGCACTTACAGACAGTGACACAAACAAAAAATACCAGAATTACATAATTTTTTTCATCCATTCCTTCATCTTGCCGATCACCCCATGTCCGGCCTGACCCAATTCAGCCTGATGCTGCCGTCCATGCATCACCAGACCAACTGCCGTGGTGCAGCGGGGGGAATGGACTTCATCCACCTTGCCCTGAACATTGAGGGGATAACCGATCCGGACCGGCAGGTCAAAGACCTGTTCAGCCAGTTCCACCAGGTTGGTGAGCAGGGCCGTACCACCGGTGATGACAATCCCACCGTTAATCTTATTCTTCTGACCGGACATGACCAGTTCCTGATTGACCATCTCCAGAATCTCGGTAATCCTGGCCTGAAGGATATCCACCAGGACCTTCTGGGTCACCTTGCGCGGTTCGCGGTCACCGACCGTGGGCACATCAACCACATGATTCGGTTTGATCAGCGAGGCCACGGCCGAACCATAATCCTCCTTCAGCCGCTCAGCCTCCTGCAAAGGAGTCCGCAGGCCCACTGACAGGTCATTGGTCAGATTATGACCACCAAGACCCAGCTCATAGGTGTGGCGAATGGTTCCGTCACAGAAGACCGCCACGTCAGTGGTGCCGCCGCCGATATCAAGCAGGGCCACCCCCAACTCCATCTCGTCGGCACTGAGCACCGCATAGGCCGAGGCCATGGACTCAAGGACCAGATCAAGCACCTCCAGACCGGCCTTATGACAACAGGTATACAGGTTATGGACCGCACCGATATCGGCAGTGACGATGTGGACATTGGTCACCAGACGAACCCCGGTCATCCCCAGGGGATTCTGAATCCCGGTGTGATCATCAACCATGTACTCCTGGGGCATGACATGGATGATCTGCTGATTGGCGGAGATCTTGACGGTCTTGGCCGCTGTTACCACATCACGGACATCGGCCTCCCGGATCTCACGATTATTGATGGCCAGGATGCCCGGACTGTTAAAGCCCTTTATATGGCTACCGGCAATCCCGACATAGACCGAGGTCAGTTCGCAGCCGGCCGCCTCACCGGCCAGACGCACGGCCTCCTTGATGCTGCGGACAGTGGATTCGATATTGACCACAATCCCCTTTTTCATGCCCAGAGACGGTGCCGTCCCCATACCGATGATCTCGACATCCTCGTCAAAGACCTCACCGACCACACAACAGATCTTGGTGGTTCCAATATCCAGACCAACCACCAACTCACCCGGCTCCCGCTCCCGGGTCACCGGATCGAGTTTGATCGACCGTTCATCTTTATAGAGTTCTTCCATGCCCCTCAGTTCACTGCGCTCTGTGCCACCAGCACTTTATTCTGTTGATAATCCATCCGGATATAGGCCACATCCGCGATCCCCATCTTACTCTTAGACTTTCCGTACAAGACCTCCAGGACCCGCTTCAACCGGCTGTACTTCCGGTTGACATCACCGTGCCCAAGATAGATCGGAAAAGGCTTCTCCACCAGATAGAGGACCAGGCCACCCTCCCTGTCCACCGCGATCTCCGACACATTCTGCCAGGGCAGATTGGGATTGTTCTGCCGGGCCAGCTTGATAAAGGTCAGGGTTTCAACCAGCTGACCCTGACGGTTTTCCACATCGGCCTGATCCCGAAAACCGGTGATCACCGGAAAGTCAATATCCTGTCCCACCATGACCGGACTGAAGACCACTCCCGAACGATCGACATAGTGGAAGCTTTCAGCACCTGCTTCCTGAAAAGAGATGATGGCCTCAGGCCGATATTCATGCACATCAACCCGCAGGACATCCGGCCACTCCCGTCTCACCGTAGCCCTCTGCACCCAGGGGTGGGTGCCGATCTTCCGTTCAAAGGCCGGCAGGTCGATCTTGATCAGGTTCAGGTGATAGCCAAGCCCTGCCTGCTCACGAATCTGGGTCGGGGTGGTCATGCGGCAGCCGCTAATGACAATATCACGGACCTTGAACGAACTGATTCCGGCAATAGCTGTCAGCACCGGTCCCCGAACCAGCAGGGTCACCAGCAGGAGAATGGCCAGCAGCCCGGCCGCGCACAGCCCCCGCTTGCGCCAGCACGTACTCGAGTCAGCACGCCCGGATCGTACCGTTCGATTGATCCGTCCGGCAACCCCGGTCAGCATGCCGGGCGAATCCTGAGAGGCGTGGCCATACAAATCACGATATCCTGATCCGGGCACGGCAGGAGGTCCGTATCCTGGCCAGGTTTCCTTCCTGATCCGGGCCAAGGGGCGCCATGAGAGAATGGCGCCAAAGAGGGTGTTAAAAAAAGAGATCACTCAAGCCTTCCTCCCCATGGTTCATGTTAAAGTCCTTTGAGAAATCCGAATTTAAAGTCAAGACCAAGGCACCCGTTCAACAGGAACCTTGTTCCCCCGACAATCACTCTGTTCAAAACCCGACAAAATGAACCTCCGGCTCAAGTTCAATGCCAAACTGTTCTTTGACCCGGGCCTGAATCTGCACCATCAGCGCATGCACATCAGAAGCAGCCGCATCACCCACATTGACGAGAAAATTACCATGCTCTTCTGAAACCATGGCCCCGCCCTGACGTAAGCCCTTGAGGCCACACCGGTCAATCAGACGACCGGCGGCATCGCCCGGGGGATTCTTGAAAAACGAACCGGCATTTTTCATGGACCGAGGTTGTTTTCCGCTCCTTAAAAGGCGCAGTTCGCGACAGCGCGCCTTGACCGCCTGACGCTCGGCACCGGTCAACACCAGTTCTACGGCCAGAACCACCCGAGGACGATCCCCGACCTGCTTATCACGCCAGAGACGGTAATCAAAATCAAGTGTCGAACGGGGCACATCCCTGATCGTCCCGTCTGCCTCAAGCAAGGTCACACTCTGCAGACGCTCTGCCAGAGCCACTCCCCAGGCCCCGACATTCATGACCACACCGCCGCCGACACTGCCGGGGATGCCCGTCAGAAATTCAAGGCCAGCCAGGCCCTCGGAACAACACCAGTCGACCAGGCGGGCCATGCTGCATCCGACGCCAACCCGAATCAAGACCTGAGGTTCAGCCAACACTGCAATACGCTCGATAGTGCCAAAGTTCCGCCCAAAAAGCAAGATCAGCCCATCAAATCCCTGATCCGCCACCAGCAGATTACTGCCCCGACCGATCACCCGCCAGTCAATTGCATGGCGAACGGCAAAGGCCAGGATCTGCTGCAACTCCTCAACTGCCTCAATCTCGATCAGAGCAGCGGCCGGTCCACCAATATCAAAAGTGGTGTACCCACGCAAGGGGCAATCCCAGCGCAGACGACCGTGGCTGACCAGACCACTCAGTTCATGGCGCTGCTCTGAATTCATCCGCCCTCTTTCTCGTTCCGCATCCGTAAACGCTCAAGAAGCAGTTCACCGGCCTGGACAATATTCCCGGCCCCCAGGGTCAGCACCAGGTCACCCGGCTCCAGCAGCGGCTCAAGCACACCTGGAATGTCAACCACCTCGGCTACAAACTGGGTCTGGCGCTGTCCATGCTCCCGGATATCGGCCAGTAACTGCTCACCGCTGACCCCCGGAATCGGCTGCTCGCTGGCGGCATAGATGTCGGTCATCACCAGGATATCGGCCAGATGAAAGGCGGTCTGGAATTCCCGATACAGGCCTCGGGTCCGGCTGTAGCGATGCGGCTGAAACAGGACAACCAGACGCCGCTCCGGCCAGGCCTGCTTCACTGCCTCAAGGGTGGCCCGAATCTCAGTTGGATGATGACCATAGTCATCCATGACCAGGATATTGTCAATCTCTCCCTTGCGCTGCAGCCTGCGCTGCACACCCTGGTACTCGGCCAGCGCCCCGGCAATGATCGCAAAAGGAATGGCCAGTTCCAGCCCGATGCAGACTGCGGCCAGGGAGTTATAGACATTATGTCGACCCGGAACGGCCAGCTCAATGGCCCCCAGCTCAATCCCATGCTGTTTGACCTGAAATCGAACCCGCCCCTGACCAGCTGAGAGCTGCTCGGCCTGGACATCTGCCTGCGCGGTCAGGCCATAGGTAATGATCCGCTTTTGAATACGGGGCAGGATATCGGCCACATGGGGATCGTCCAGACAGAGGACCACGGCCCCATAAAACGGGATCTTGTCTATAAACTCGAGAAAGATTGATTTGATGTGATCGATATCACGATAATAATCAAGGTGCTCCAGGTCTATATTGGTCACCACCTCCAAAACCGGTGAGAGCTTGAGAAAGGAGCCATCGCTTTCATCGGCCTCGGCCACTAGAAATTCACCCGCGCCCAGCTTGGCATTGCCGCCCAGGCTGTCGACCTTGCCACCGACCACCACCGTGGGATCAAGACCGGCCCGAGCCAAGATCCAACTGACCATAGACGTGGTCGAGGTCTTGCCATGACTGCCGGCAATGGCTATGCCGAATTTTTTAAGCCGCATCAATTCGGCCAGCATTTCGGCCCGCTGAATCACCGGGATATTGATGGCCCGGGCCGCCAGCACCTCTGGATTTTGCGGATTGATGGCCGATGAGGTTACCACCACATCGGCGCCTGTAACCCACTCACCGTGATGCCCCACATGTATCCGCCCCCCCAGGGCCGCCAGATTCTCGGTAATGGCTGAGGAATGCAGATCAGACCCCGAGACCTGATACCCCAGATTCAACAGAAGCTCGGCGATACCACTCATACCGATCCCGCCAATCCCCACAAAATGAATATGTTTTGTTTTATTATACATTGCCTATACAATCACCTTCTGGAATAGAGCCTGCCTGACAGACTGTGTCCATAGTTAGTGTCTGTCCATAAATGAGCAATTTTGGTCATGATCAAGGCATGCGAAAAAAATAAGCGCAGGCATATGTTTGATATTCCGAGCATTATTTTTTGAGCATAACGCCGATATTGGGCAAAAGTGCCATTTATGGACGGGCACTAGTTATCCCTCAATCATCCCACCCCGTCTTGCTCACGTCCACCTGCCACCTTTCAGTACCCAACTTCTTTATTTCATCTTCCAATTTTTGACTTCCGGGTTCCGGTTTCTGGTGTTCCCACTTCCGACTTCCGACTTCCGACTTCAGGCCAGCAGTTCCAGACAGACCTTGACGATCTCATCAGCGGCTCCGGGCAGGCCCAGTCCCTTCATCCCCTTTCTCATCCGCTCCCGACAGGCAGGATCTGCCAATAGACGCGCCAGTTCCTCAGCCAAGCGTTTCCCGCTCAGGCTCTGCTCCCGAAACATCAGGGCGCCCCCACCATCCACATAATAACGGCCATTCCGTTCCTGATGATTATCTGCGGCATAGGGGTACGGAATCAAGAGCGCAGGGATACCCAAAATTGCCAACTCGGCCAGGGTCGTGGCACCGGCCCGTGAGACCACCAGATCGGCCCGGGCGTAGATGGCCGCCATATCAGAAAAAAACCCTTGGACATCGGCAGAGACACCGAGCCGGTCATAGGCCCGGACCACCACGGCCTCATCCGTTGGTCCGGTCTGATGGATCAGATGCACCGCCGCCCGCTGCTCCAAAGGCAACAGCTTGATGGCCTCAACCACCAGTTCATTGACCCGATGGGCACCAAGGCTACCGCCCAGAACCAGAAGGGTCGTTTCCTGGCAGTCACGAGTTTTCGTCTCCCGAGCCAGGGCCAGGATCTCCTGCCGGACCGGGTTACCGGTCAGCCTGGTTTTATCTGCCGGAAAATAACCGACACTTGCCGGGAGCGATACACATATTCGATCCACGAGTCGGCCAAGTTTTCGATTGGCCAGTCCGGGCACGGAATTTTGTTCATGGATCAGGGTCGGGCGGCCCAGCAGTCTGGCTGCAACCATCACCGGGCCGGTCACATACCCACCCACACCCACCACCAGTTGCGGCCGAAAACACAAAATCTGCCAGAGGGCTTCCAATAATGCCAGAGGCAGGAGCAACAGGGCCTTGATCCGGGCCACTGCCCCTTTGCCCTTCAGGCCCTGGCAATGGATCGTTCGGGCCCTGAATCCGGCGCCGGCCAGACTGCCACGATCAATACGCCGGCCAGTACCGAGGAACAGCACCTCGGTACTGGGAAAACGTTGCCGCAGGGCCTGGGCCGTGGCAATGGCTGGAAAGAGATGGCCGCCGGTCCCGCCGCCGGTGAGCATCAGTCTGAGTGGCTGGGAGGGCCTGTTCATCCGTCTACTCCTGCAACCATGGCTTGCTGTTTTCCCCCAGCACTGGCCAGTCCATGCACCAGGGCCTGAAAGACCCGGCCACGATGGGCATAGCTGTCAAACATATCAAAACTGGCACAGGCCGGTGAGAGCAGAACCGTGTCACCTGCCTGTGCCTGGCCTGCGGCAAGTTGAACCGCCTGCTCCATGGAGCCAGCAAACCGAGTCTCCACCAGACCATCCATGGCCGCGGCTATATCTGAAGCCGCCTCGCCAATCAGGATCAACAAGCGCACCTTCAATGCCACTGCCGTTTGCAGCAGCGAGTAATCGTCGCCCTTATCGCGCCCACCGGCAATCAGAATGACGTTGGCCGCAAAATTCTCAAGGGCCGCCAGCACCGCTCCGGTATTGGTGGCCTTGGAATCATCATAGTAACTCACCCCGGCAATCTCAGCCACCAGAGACAGCCGATGGGCCCCCGGCGAAAAGTGGGCCAGCCCCGCACGAATAGCCAACGGGGAACAACCCAGGCTGTGAACAGCCAGGATGGCGGCTGCCGCATTCAAAAGACCAATCGGATCGGCCAGACGGGTCTCGACCAGTTCATATTTTTCTGTTTCTTCCCCTCTGGCATGGTACACCGCAGTCCCCACGATCCTGGCCCGACACTCTTCACCATGACCAAACAATTGCATCCCTTGCAGGTTCCTAGCCCCCAGGTATTCCCGGCATCTGAGATCATCACCTGATACTATAGCCACAGCACCGGCCTGCTGCCGGTCAAAAATCCGCAATTTGGCTGCGGCATAAGCGGCCATATCTCCGTGGCGATCCAGGTGATCAGGGCTGATATTAAGGAGCAGGGCAACCTGTGGTCGAAAACTGCCGGCGGACTCCAGTTGAAAACTTGAGACCTCCAGGACCAGACAATCCGCCTGCTCCCCATCCAGGAGATAATCAAAGAGTGAACGACCGATATTGCCGCCGACAAAGACCTTCCGCCCCTCTCTGCGCAACAGGGCGGCCGTGAGCTCGGTCACCGTGGTCTTGCCATTGGTGCCGGTAATGGCAACGATGGGTTCTGCAACCCGGGGGCCGGCCACGGCCAGTTCACCCTGCACCGCAACCCCATCTGCCCGCAACTGATCAAGGATTGCCAGATGCCAGGGGATTCCCGGACTGACAAGCACCAGGTCGGCCTGGGCCAGAAAATCAAAGGTATGGCCGCCAAACTCTGTCTCAACCCCATGCGCAACCAGAAAGGCCAGTTCATCCTCGGTCAGATTCTGGCGCGCCCTTTGCTCAGAGACCAGCACCCGGACACCGAGACGGACAAAATAACGCACCGCCCCCCGTCCCGAGATTCCCAGTCCCAGGACAGCCACTGTATCAGGCGTGGGTTGCAGTTGTTTGTCGATCATCAGCGTAACTTCAGAGTCGCAATGGCCACAATACCAAGGATAATGGAGACAATCCAGAAACGGACCACGACCTTGGACTCATGCCAGCCTTTTTTCTCAAAATGATGATGAAAAGGGGCCATCAAAAAGATCCGTTTCCCCTTACTGTATTTGAAATAGCCGACCTGAAGGATCACGGACAGGGCCTCCATGACAAAGATCCCACCGACTATGGCCAGCAGGATTTCCTGCTTGATGATAATGGCCACTGCCCCCAGAGCCCCACCCAGGGATAGAGAGCCGACATCACCCATGAAAATCTGGGCCGGATAGGCATTGAACCAGAGAAAACCAAGGCAGGCCCCGACCAGGGCCCCGCAAAACACGGCCAGTTCCCCGGCATCCTTGACATAGGGAATCTGCAGATACTCGGCCAAAACGGCATGTCCGGCCAGATAAGCAAAGACCAGATAGACCGAGGCCGATATCACCACGGGTCCTGCGGCCAGGCCATCCAGACCGTCGGTGAGATTGACCGCGTTGGAGGCCCCGACAATGACGACGATGGCAAAGACGACATAGAACCAGCCAAGATCCGGTCGCAGATCCTTCAAGAAAGGGACGCTGAGTTGTCCGTCATAGGCCGGATGCAACCAGACAAAAAAACCGACCGCCGATGCACCGGCAATCTGGAGGAGAAACTTGGACCGGGCACTCAATCCCTTACTGTTCTTTTTCAGAATCTTCCTGGAATCATCAACGGCGCCGATCATGCCAAAAAAGAGCAGGACAAAAGACATGAGCCAGACCAAAGGATTGTCGAGTCTGGCCCACAACAGGGTACCGGACAAGACTGCCAGCAGGATCAGGACCCCGCCCATGGTCGGCACCCCCTGCTTGGCCAGATGGCTTGCCGGACCATCATCACGGACCACCTGCCCGACCTGATACCGGCGCAACAATCGGATCATGACAGGCCCCAGAAACAGCATGAGCAGAAATGCCGTCACCGCCCCCCCGATCGAACGGATGGTAATGTATCGAAAGACATTAAAGGCGCTGAAGCTGGTATGGAGCGGATAGAGAAGGTGATACAGCATGGGTTACCCACTGGGTCAAGGATCAACGGTTATAAAAGAGCAAGAGAGTAATGGTTTATTCCAATTTCAAGCTTCAGGGCAGTAACTTATCCACCAGGGTTTCAAGACGCATGCCGCGCGAACCCTTGATCAGAAGCCAGCTTCCTGGCGCCAGCCCCCCTCCGAACGCCAATGCTTCAAGCCAGGCCAGGACCTGCTCCTGATCCGTGGCGATCAGGATCTGGGATTCAGCCATACCGGCAGAAAGGGCCCCGGCTGCCGTCTGCGAGGCAAAGTCACCAATCAGGGCCAGAAAGTCCAGCCCCAGTTCTGCTGCCTGTCGACCAAGGGCCAGGTGACACTCCCCACTGGCCGAACCCATCTCCAGCATATCACCAAGCACGGCCAGCCGGAGCGGTGCGTCCTGTTCTGCCAGAGTGATCAAGGCCGCAGCCATGGACGCCGGGTTCGCATTATAGCAGTCATTGATCAGCATCAGACCCAAACGGCCAGTCAAGATCTGCATTCGCTTGTCAATCGGCCTGAAATCCGCAAGACCGGCAGCGATTTCAGCAACACCAATCCCTGCGGCATGGGCAATGGCCGCCGCCGCAATCGCATTGGAGACGTTGTGCATCCCAGGGGCTGCCAACGTCACCGGGCAGTTCTGGTCCAGGACGTGCAGGGTGAACGTGACTCGACCGGGCCCATCACTGCCAACGTCCGATGCTGAAATCTGTGGATTATACCGCAATCCCTCGTCGCTGACAGCATAAGAAATCTTTTTTTGCCGGTAACGAGTACTGCATACCCGAACCAAGGGGTCATCAAGATTGACTGCCAGCACGGTATCTGGGCCACTTGCTGCAAAAAGCTCTTCTTTGGCCCGTGCAACATTTTCTATGGAGCCCAATCCCTCAAGGTGAGCCCCATGGATATTGGTGATGCAGACGATATCCGCTGCAGCAATCTCAGCCAGACGGCTGATTTCACCTGGCCGGTTCATCCCCATTTCCAGAACAGCGGCCTTATGCCCGGATTTCAAAGGAAGCAGGGACAGGGGCAAGCCAATCAGATTGTTAAAATTCCCCTGGGTTTTCAAGACAGGATCTGGAGCACCTGCCGGCAATCTCGGCCAGTGTCGGGCGAAAATCGCGGCCACCATCTCCTTGACGCTGGTCTTGCCGCAACTCCCGGTGAGACCAATGACCGGTCCCGGCAGATCAACCAGATGTTTCCGACGAAATGAGGCCAGATCGCCCAGGGCGCGCTGAGTATCATCAACCAGCACTGTCGGCACGCCAGCCGGAACGAGGTGCTGCCGGCTTTGCTGAATCACCAGACACCCTGCCCTCTGTTGGGCCGCTTGAGCGAGATAATCATGACCATCAAAGCGGTCACCGATTAAGGCAACAAAGATTGCCCCTTCCTCAAGATTCCGACTGTCCGTGCTCACGCCGGCAAGAAGATGCCTGGCAGTAGAGGCACCCACCAGTTTTCCGCCGGTCGCCTGGCAGACCAGGTCAGGGGTCCAGGCCTGAATTGCATCTCGAGCCTGCTCCCGATCATCAAAATAACGAGAGACAGCCCCGGTGAGTTGCATCTGTTCATGACCCTTACCGGCAACCAGGACGATATCCTCTGGACCGGCCAGACTGATTGCCTCTTCAATGGCCCGCACCCGATCATGAATCACCCGGTAGCCTTGGTCAGGCATATGCGATCCTTCTCCGTCCAGCACGACCATTCCGGCCGCTTCCAGCCCGGTCCTGATCTCACTGACAATTGCAGGCGGGTCTTCGGAACGGGGGTTGTCATCGGTCACAATCACCCAGTCAGCCCGTTGGGCCGCCACCTGACCCATCAGGTGGCGTTTGCCACGATCACGGTCGCCGCCGCAGCCAAAGACCAGGCCCAGACGTTGATGTGGAAGCTTGGCCAAGGTGATCAGAACCTGCTCCAGGGCATCCGGGGTATGGGCATAATCCACAAAGACCGCTGGCCGCTGGCTTGCCAGAATTGCAGGGACCGCAATTCGTTCAAGACGACCAGGCGCGCCATGACACGTTGCCAGCGCCTCGGCCATCTTCTGAGCATCCACGCCCAGGGCATGACCGATCCCCAGAGCGGTCTGCAGATTGCTCACATTAAAATCCCCCGCCAGGGGTGAGCTCAGTTGCAGTTTTCCCCAGGGACACCGCAACTCAATGGCCGTGCCGACAACATCCGCGTTCACGGCCAGAGGATAGATGTCACTCTCTCCTGGCCGTCCGCATTGCAGAACACGACCACCACTGCGGGCCACGTCATCACATAGGGTTTGAACCCGTTTTCCCTCATCCACAGCCGGACAGACACTGCGGGTCAGAATCGCCTGTGCCCCCTGTTTCAGGTGCCTGGTAAACAGCAGTCGTTTGGCCGCAAAATACTCATCCATGTTTAGGTGATAATCCAGATGATCACGGCTGAGATTTGTAAAGGCCGCCACATCAAAGAGCAGATCGCCAAGCCGCTGCTGGGCCAGGGCGTGCGAGGAGACCTCCATGAGTACGGTTTCAACACCTGCAGCGCGCATCTCATGAAGGAGTCCCTGAAGAAGAAGAGGTTCCGGAGTGGTATACGGGGCCGGGGTCTCGATCATCTGTCCCAGCTGATTCCGGTAGCGATACGAGACCGTACCGATCACCCCGACCCGCTGACCGGCCTGGGTCAGGATAGACTCCAGGAGATAGGTAACCGTGGTCTTGCCGTTGGTCCCGGTAATCCCGACCAGGCATAAGGCACGGGCAGGATGGCCATATCGGTTTGCCGCCAGACGGCCATAGGCCTGACGGCTGTCAGCGACCTCAACGACACAACAATCAGGAGGCAGATCGCTCAGATCCGGACATCGCCCCGACTCCACCAGCACGGCCGTGCAACCGGCACTAAACACTGCATCAAGATAGCGATGGCCGTCACTCTGGCCACCCGTTATGGCCACAAACAGGGCACCCGGAACCACCTGCCGTGAATCGGCAGTGACCCCGGCAATCATGATTTCATGGGGATTACAGGGGGTCAACAGCTGGAAGGAGATACCCTGCAGGAGGTCCTCCAGGGCCATCAACCCGGACGAATCAACGCTTTCTGCCATCCCGTCAAGCCTCTGGCCGGAAACAGTGCTGTCCGTCATATTTTTTTGTTCTCGGTTCATCATCTGTCCTGAGTCTGACGATTCGTTCCCTTGCTCTGCTTTGACCCCGATGCCTCAGACCCGGAATCCGGCTCATCCTGATACTGATCACGGGCCAGAATCAACCGGACGAGATCTCCACGATGCAAAAGACTGCCGGCAGGTGGCTCATGACCAACGATCCGGCCGGTTCCTTCAACGACCACCCGAATCTGTTTATCCTGCAGGGCCCGCAATCCCTGACGCAGACTCTTCCCATAAAGATCCGGCATGGGCTGCTCTGCAAGGTCCAGGACCGGACGACCAATGATGGTTTCCAGCTCTTCTGCACCTTCCAGCTGAAAATTATTCTCCGGGGTTTCTTCCCGACCCATGACATCAGCCAGATGTTTTCTCACCTGCTGCAGGACCAGGATCGGCGAAACAATCGAGGCAACACTCTCCAGCGGATCAAGGTGCATCTTGCCAGACGGTATAATTGGATCAAGATAGGGCTGCTCAAGAACCAGGAGCAAAATCAACTCGGGACGCTCGGCCGGGAGCAGACCAATCACCATTTTTGTGCGCAGATATGAGCTCTTCTGTTCCCGGTCCTGAAAGACAAGATCGTCAAAACTAACCAGAGAGGCCCCAAGCGGCGCCGAACGCCCCTGACTCCTCAACAAACGGCAAACCTCTTGTGAGACACCATAAGTGACGACCTCCGCTGGCCTCTCATCAGTAAAGACCGGCGAATAAAAATGCTCCAGTCCTCTCCCCTCTTCCAGAATTCTTCCCAGGAGATGGGGATACATTCGCTGACCGCCGTTGACCAGATGCCCCAATGCCTGGAGAATCTGAACGGGTGAAGCAACGGTCGGCACCATACCATACTTCATGGATCCCCGGCTCGTCCTCACCCGAACAATCGAATCAACTGCGGCCGCCTCATCCTGAGGTAAATCAAGGACCGGAGAACCACTCAGGCCCAGAGTATCCCAGAGACGAAGTTGACTGCCCGACTGGACGTCTTTTAACTCCAGGCTCCAGGGTATCCCAGGACTCTTTCCGTCCCTGCTCTCATGGATCATGGCCGTTTCAAAAAAATATCGACGCAACCCCTCGGGCAAATGAACTGGAGACAAAAAGAGATTGCTGAAACGTTCCTTCTGATACTGTGAAAAGGTATTGGGATCATAGGAGGGTGACTGGGCCGCTGCCACCAGGGCGCCGGAACTGGTTTCCATCAGGACAGCCGCCACCCGTCCCCCGTCATTCACCTTGGCCAGATCGGCAAGATAATCCTCCAGCAGACCCTGGATTTTCAAATCAATGGTCAAGACCAGATGCTGGCCTGCACCTGCCGTCTGCCTCTGGTCACCGAGACGAAAAAACGGCAGTTCTTCCTGTCGCACCCGCCCCTGACTGAGAAGTCGATCATAATACCGCTCAATCCCGGCCAGTCCGATGTTGTTTTCTGCAAACCCCAGGAGATGGGCCGCACTCTCTGTCTCGGGATAATGACGAATCAACTCCCGTGCCAGAAAGATTCCAGGCAGGGACAGAGCCGTAACAGCGGCCTCTTCTCCCTGACTGATATCTCGGGTCAGCCAGACCTGATGGGCATCACGATTAAATCGTTCAAGGAGTTCTTCTTCGGTGAGTCCCAATACAGGAGAGAGCTGCAGGGCCGTGGCCACGCTATTTTTAAGATCACGGGGACGAACATAAACTGAGACCCGTTCCAGGGTTCGAGCCAGTTCTCTAAAGTTACGATCATAGATGGTGCCGCGATCAACCACCCGCTCCAGAGGTTTCAAGGGCCATTCAGCTGACTCTGGCAACAACTGATCCCGGAAAACAAAAAAAGCCGCCAAAAGGGCGGCTCCAAACACAACACCGGGAAGCAGGAACCCCGGCCCCCGTTTCCCTTTGCTGCTCACTCGCAAACGGGAACGTTTGTTCATTGTTTTTTATCCGGATAGTGACCTGAGGCCTTGAATTTTTGGATGCTGAATTGATCAAAGTTCATGTTTCAACAGGGCCGACCACTTTCCTCAAACCCTGCCAACCAGCTTGGCGGGGCCAAAACGGCCAGCCACAACCAACCATGAAAGTTCGTTCCTTCGACATGACCAGTCATGATCTCTGGTGAACTTTCGGATACAAAAAATCAAAATTGCGCCAGATGATTTCTGGATGGAACATACAAGTCTAACTTGTTCTCAGACATGACTTTGACCGGGGCACGCAGCCCCAGTTGCCTACCAGCCCTGACCTCGAGCTGACCCGGAGAAAAAAGCCTGGCCTTTTGGGCCCGCAGGCCAATATTCTGATCCATGAGTTCATGGCGCACTGTATCCATGGTCGAAAAGGTCTTATCCATATGATTGACCGTGAACATAAGCAACAAATTAACTCCCAACCAGATCGGACACAGAACCAGCACTATTCGAGAAATGGGCTGCCCCAACCGTTTCATTCCCGCACAGTCAAACCCCTTCTGCCGACGGATCATCGATCGGTTCACAGGTCTTCTCATCTGCTGACGACCAATTGAGTGTGCTAACTGTCTTGCGAACATGCTCTTCTCCTTTCAGCTCTCTTTATTCCGGTCAAAACCAACTTTCCTGGCCGCAACTCGTAACTTGGCACTTCGGGCACGCGGGTTCAGGGACAGTTCATCCGGACCGGCTATCACCGGCCTGGATGTAATCACTTCAAGTTCCGGATGCTCTCGAAACTTCCGTTTAACCATTCGGTCTTCCAGGCTATGAAACGAGATCACACAAAACCTGGCGCCAGGTCTTAAACAGGGCACTGCCGCATCCAGAATCACTGAAAGATTCTCCAACTCCCGGTTCACCGCCACTCGCAGGGCCTGAAAAACCTTGGTGGCCACATGGATTTTCTGGGGATGAAAACGCTTTGGAATCGCCCGGGCAACAAGATCTGCCAGTTGTTTGCTGGTCGTCAGCGGTCTGTCCGCCCTCGACTTGACTATTTCACGCGCAATTGGCCGGGATTGCTCTTCATCACCATAATAGAAAAAAATATCGGCCAACTCTTCTTCACGAGCCCGTGCCAAAAGATCGGCCGCGCTTTCCTCCCGGCGCTGGTCCATGCGCATATCAAGAAACTCATCACGCTGAAAACTGAATCCCCGACCGCCACAGTCCAACTGCAGCGAGGACAGGCCGATATCAATGAGCAGCCCATCAATCTCTTGAATTCCGGCCGCAGACAGTACTTCAGGCAGACTGGCAAAATTTTCACGAACGATGGTCAACCGATCGCCAAAAGGTCGAAGCCGCTCGCGGCTCAAGGCAATGGCGGCCTCGTCCCACTCCAGGCCAATCAGGCGACCATCCGGGGCAGAACGCTTCAGGATCGCCTCGCTGTGCCCTCCCATGCCCATGGTTCCATCCACATAAAGACCACCGGAACATGGGGCCAGGTACCGCATGGTCTCTTCAAGCAGGACCGAGCGATGAATATCTGCTGCCTGAACCTGACTGGTCATCAGAAGATCCCGAGTTTGGCCAGACTTTCTTTGTAATCAGCAAAATTCTCTCGGGTGGACTGGGTCTCAATCAACCAGGCGTCTTTGTCCCAGATCTCGACATAATCAAGCATCCCGGTCAGCACCACATCCTTGACAATCCGGGTCTCACTGCGCAACGTTGGCGGCATGAGAATTCGGCCCTGTTTGTCAGGAAGACAGGGTGTGACTCCAGAGACCACCAAACGGACAAAACTGGTCAAACCGGGTTGTTCACGACCCTTGGCCAACAGTTTGTTCTCCAGAATTTCCCATTCAATGGCCGGAAAGGCCCGCAGATGACTGCCCCAACTGGTGACCATCAACTGCTCAGACTCATACTGCTGCAGGACATCCCTGAACCGGGTGGGGATATTCAATCGACCCTTGGCGTCCAGCACATGCTCGGATCGTCCCCTGAATCGACTGACTATGGTCTCTGTCTGCCCCATGCTCCCTCACCATCTCTCACCACCGGCTTCCACCGGCATCCATCCTGCACCACTTTGCACCACTATTAATTGTTTTATAGCAGAGAGGCTTCCACTGTCAAGTGAATTTTAAAAAAGAAATGATCGTATCCACATGGAATTCAAATAAATTATAACAACACAACATATAGTGGCCAACACGACAGGGACCCCAAGAAAGGGATGATTTCACAATAAATTGAGCCGACCAGGAAGGAGAACAGGACACAAAAGGTAAATAAATCAGGAGAGAAAGAAGAGCACGCCCTGAGGGGAAGACCCGACCGGGCCACAGAGGGTGGTTCAAAGTGGGGAAGAAAAAAATATTCTGAATCAAGAACCTGAACCGTAACCCACAGGGCAAGTGAACAGAAGGCACATACCTGAAAAATTAACTTCGACGCCCGTCGCCAATACTTTTGACAAAAAACTCTTAAAAGTTCTTGATCTTTCAGGTTTAAAAGGCAATACTGATTGCAGGCAGCAATCGTATCAGGCAATCATCGTCATGACAGCCTGGAAACTGATCTCCACCAGGACCAGCCACAAACCGCTCAACCGGCACTTGCCCCGATCAAGGCTGAGACAGCAGGACAATCCATGAACCCATCCTTTCTCAATCTGCCTCACCAATCCCAGAAACTGATTCAATGTCGCTCTGTCAACCTGGACGGTTCGGAAAGCCTCCGCTTTGTTGAACTGGAGCAGTTCAGGCTCTGGTCCTACATGATGCTGCACAAACACAAGATGACCATCAAAGACTCCTCTTTAGGTTTGTGGATCGAGGAGGACAGCTTTGAGGAACGGCGCGAAATATACAGCCGCTTCCCCGACATCACGGAGGTCAACAAAATCTGCCTGTTCCTGTTTGACGAGATCAACGGCTTCAGTCACGCCATCTACCGCTACGCCCTGCGCGAGGAGACACCGATGCTGGAAAAAATTCTCCTCTCTCACCTCTCACCCCAGGCCGTAGCCAATAATAATTATCAGATCATTACCCATCAGGGTTACTGCATCACCACCTGTCGGGAACTGAACAAGATAACGTTGGGACTTGCAGAGACAGATATTCATAAAATCGGCTGCTAGTTTCTGTCATGGACCAGCCTGCTCTTTCAAATTAAGCTTGTCCTCTTAAATCTGAAATGATAAGAGTACATAATTCATAAGCTCCCTTAGGAGTATTCAAACAGGGAACAACAACCCAACCACCCCCCCCCACAGGAGGAACAGAGATGTTACCAGCCAAGACCCGCAACACAATTCTCAACAACCGCAGCGGTTTTACCATGATCGAGTTGATCATGGTCATCGTCATTCTCGGCATCCTGGCCGTAGTCGCCGTCCCCAAATACGTGAACATGAAGACCGCGGCCGCAGTCTCTGCAGCTGACGGCGTCTATGGCGCTGCTCAGGGTGCTGCCGCCATCAACTTTGCCGCCGGTCTGGCAGGCGCAACTCAACCCGCTGGCGCAGCCATTACCACGGGCGCATTGCTCCTGGGTGCTATGGACGGCACACCAGCCGGCTGGAGCGCTACTGATGCCACCATCCACGCCACCGTCAGCGGGGTTACCTACACCATCACCATCGCCACTGCCGAAACGGCCACGGCCAAGGCTGTGTTGAGCAAAAGCTGGTAACAGCCACTTTAAGCATGAAGACAAAAAGCCGCCTTGGATCCTTTCGATCACAGGGTGGCTTTTTTTTTGGCTAACCTAATTATAAATCACACAACTGAATATAAATCACACAACTGAAAAACCTTGCCATCGAGGGGTAGTCACCTCCTGGCGCTTCTACCAGGTGACCACGCCACCCTCAGAGGATTAAACAAGATGCTTCAGGCCAAAACTCAGAACAGAATCCTCACCAACCATGGGGGCTTTACCATGATTGAACTGATCATGGTCATCATCATTCTGGGCATCCTGGCCGTGGTTGCCGTTCCCAAATACGCCAACATAAAGACTGCGGCTGTGGTCTCTGCGGCCGATGGCGTCTATGGCGCGGCCCAGGGTGCTGCCGCCATCAACTTTGCCGCCGGACTTTCAGGAACAACCCAACCAGCCGGGGCAGCAATTACCACAGGCGCGTTGCTTTTGAGTGCCATTGATGATACTCCGGCTGGCTGGTCAGCCGTCGGTACCACAATCGGCACCACTGTAGGCAGTACCACCTACACCATCACCATCTCCTCCGCTGAAACGACCACAAGTAAAGCCACACTGAGCAAAAACTGGTAAGCAGCGCTCTTTCCCATCATTTTCACTTCATCACATTCATCATATCCCACATGGGCATATAGATGGCCAGGGCCATGAAACCAACAATCACCCCCATGACCAGCAGGAGAATCGGCTCGATCATGGCCGACAGGCTCTTGATGGCATTGTTGGCCTCCTGATCAAAGTAGTCGGCCACCTTGGCCATCATCTCATCCACCTGACCCGACTGCTCACCAATGGCCACCATCTGGACGATCATATTCGGAAACAACTTCTGCCTGGCCATGGCCTGATGCATCTCAACCCCATCACGGACCTCCTGGGTCACCTGCTCAACCATGTCGGAAAGCACCAGGTTCTCCAGAGCCGCACGGGACAACTCCAAGGTCCTGATCACATCCACACCACACTTTAACAACAGGGAGAAGACACGACAGAACCTGGACATGTAAATTTTGATGGCCAGGGCACCAAAAATCGGGATCTGCAACGCCAGTCGGTCACGCAGCAGGCGATTCTGCTCATACCGCAGGATCATCCGATAGAGCATCACCCAGGCCACTGCCCCCAGCAGGATCAACCAGAACGAACTGGAGACAAAATCACTGGCCACAACCAAAATTCGGGTCGGCAGAGGCAAAGGAACCGGAGAATTTTCAAAAATAGTGATAAACTTCGGAACCACAAAAGACATCAGAAAAAAGATGGCCCCGACGATGGCCCCGATCACGATCTTGGGATAACGGGTGGCGGACTTGATCCGGTCTTGAGTCTCACGCTCATTTTCGTAGAGTTCGGCCAGATAGAGAAATGATTGATCCAGGGTGCCGGTCTCTTCACCCACCTTGATGATACTGAAGAACAGGGGACTGCAGAATTTTGGATACTGGTTAAAGGAATCGCTGAGACTGGCCCCCTTCTCAATCCGCTCGCCCACCTCCTCAAGCATGGAACTGAGCAGTGGATTAATGGCCTGGTCACCCATAATTCGCAGGGCCTGGATAATCTGCAATCCGGCGCCAAGCATGGTTGCTGTCTGCCGACAGAACAAGATCCGTTCATCCAGGCTGATCCCTTTCAAACGCTGCAAGAGACTGGCCTGCTCTTTTTTCGGGCCGTGTTCGCCGCGCCCACCCTCGGCCACATGAATGGCCACCGGATGATACCCCTGGGCCACGAGCCACGCCTCTGCCTCCTGGATGGTTGCGGCCGAATGGAGGCCATCCACAGGACGACCGTCGCGGCTCAAGGCCTCATAGGCAAAATTAGGCATGACGGTTTACAGTTCGTCCTCTTCGCTGTCCATGCTGACCCGCAGCACTTCTTCCAGTGAAGTCAGGCCGCTCTCAACCTTTTCCAGGCCTGCACGACGCAGGGTGATCATCCCCTCTTTCTGTGCCTGGCGGGCAATCACATGGGTGGCAGCCCGCTCCAGGACCAACGCCTCTATGGCCTTAGACACCGCCAGAATTTCATGAATGGCCGCCCGGCCCCGATAGCCCTTGTTATCACACTGGACGCAGCCAACCGGGCGAAAGAACCTGCGCTCCGGATCGACCTCCAGCCCCAACTCTTGCTGAAGACTCTCGGCCACAACAAAAGACTCCTTACAATCAGGACAGAGACGACGGACCAGCCGTTGGGCCACAACCATTCCCACGGCCGAGGCGATCAGAAAGGGGGGGATCGCCATATCGACCAGACGGGTGATGGCCCCGGCCGCATCATTGGTATGGAGGGTGGAAAGAACCATATGACCGGTCAGGGCCGCCTGGATGGCAATGGCCGCTGTTTCGGCATCGCGGATCTCACCGATCATGACCACATCCGGGTCCTGACGCAGGATGGAACGCAAGGCCGAGGAAAAGGTCAGGTTGGCCTTGACATTGACCTGGACCTGGTTGACACCTGCCAGTTCATACTCCACCGGGTCTTCAACGGTGACGATGTTGCGACTCACCTCATTGATGTGATTCAGGGCCCCGTACAGAGTGGTGGTCTTGCCACTGCCGGTGGGACCAGTGACCAGAATAATCTCGTGCGGATGATTGAGATGTTTGAGGAACAACTCATACTGGCTGGCATTGAACCCCAACTCATGCAGTTCAACCTTGATACTTGACTTGTCCAGCAACCGAAGAACAATTTTTTCACTGGAGTTCAGGGGCAAAATTGAGACCCGGACATCAAAGCTGCGACCGCCCACCGGCAACTCAAAGCGACCGTCCTGGGGACGCCGCCGCTCACCGATATCAAGCCCTGACATAATCTTGATTCGCGAGACGATATTTGGATGGAGGTCCGCGGGAAAGACCTTGGCCGTCTCCAGGATACCATCCACACGGAGCCGGACCCGAACTCTGATCTGATCCAGTTCGATATGGACATCGCTGGCCCCCTTTCGGGCGGCAATGATCATGATCTCGTTCACCGCGGTCACTGCCTCTGACTCATCTCCAGAGGACCCTGAACCTCCGCTCTTTTTCTCCTGGGCAGACGCTACGGCATAGGCCTTGTCAATGGCCTCCAGAACCAGATGTTCAGCGCCGACCGCCAGGACCAATTCATCCTGGATCTGACGGTTGACCTCATCCACGGCAAAAATATTCAGGGGATCGGCAAAGGCCACCAGCAGCTGGTTGTTTTTACGGCCGATGGCCAGAATCTTGTGTTTGCGGGCCAGAATTTCAGGGATGAGCCGGGCTATGATCGGGTCCACAACCACCTTTGTCAGATCCACATAGGGCACATTCAACTGACGGGCCAGGGTTCTGGCGATAGCCACATCGTCGACAAAGCCCAACTCCTTCAAGGCATTGCCCAGTTTGATCCCCTCCTCCCGACCAAAATCAAGGGCCTGCTTGAGTTGGGTGGCCGTAATCAGACCGCCATCGATCAGGAGGTCACCAAATTTTTTCTTCTGCACCACTACCATATCGTTTAATCCAACGTAACTGTCCAGCAGCACCACAGCTGCATTGTCATCGACCTGCTCATGTACTGATCAGTACACTTCGCAGAACTCTTTCGCGCAACTGCGGCACTGCTGAACAGTTACGGTTCCGGGCTTAATACCTGTTTCCGGTATTAAGCTGGATAGTTACAATCCAACAAGACAATCACCGGCAAGCCAGCGAAAAAAAACTCACCGAGAATCCTTGGCCATGGGGACATGGGGCATACTCGCCTCACGCTCCATGGACTCATAGACCATGGGAACGCTATCCACCTGAGAATTCCCATCTGCTGCAGGCGCCATCCGTCCCACATACCCATGCTCGGGCTTGATAATGGTCGGAGTCAGGAAGACAAAAAGCTCATAGGTCTTCTCATACTCATCACTGTTCTTGAAAAGATAACCAAGGAGCGGGATGTCCCCAAGCCCCGGGACCTTACCGTTCTCAATGTCCTCATCTGTGGACAAGATCCCCCCGATCACAGCGGTCACCCCGTCTTCTAACAGCAGACTGGTGCTGATTTCCTGACGATTGAGTGAGGGCGTGCTGGTGATGGAGCTCTGGTCTGTGTTCACAGAGTTATTGGTGACAACCACTTTCAGTTGAACAAAATGATTCCGGAGAATCTTAGGGGTGACCTTTAAACTGAGCAGTGCATCTTTAAAGGCGGTAATCGGATTTTCAGACGTCCCTGTTTCATAGGGGACTTCCGTTCCCTGCTGGATCACTGCCTCATGCCCGTCCATGACCACGACCCGGGGAGCAGACAGAACTCGGAGCTGTTTGTTCTCCTGCAATGCCGACAGATCAACATCCAGAGACCAGTTATCCCGGATCAGGCCGAAGGCAAGATTGCCACCAGCATACGCTGCCGACAACTGATCCTTGCCAACCCTGGTCGCTAACGGGTCCCAGAGCGTTCTGTTCGTCCCTGTATACCCCCAGGCAATGCCCAGCTGCTTGAGGACTGATTTTTCAATGGTCACGATCCGGGCCTTGATATGAACCTGCGGCAGAGGCTGGTCAAGGTCATTCAGCAGTTCCTGGAGACGCTGAACATTGGCTTGGTGATCACGTACCACCAGACAGTTACCATCGGCCGAAACCGTGATGGTTCCTGTTTCACTCCTGGCCATTTCCAGCTCCTTGAGATACTCACCCACGCCTCCATAACTGGAGCAGAGACGCTCGGTGATCACGTCCCGCTGATCCGCCTGGAAGGCCTCGGCCCGTCCGACCAGAATCACCTGACTGCTCTCACGGGAATGAAGCTTCTTGGCCTCCAGTATTACCTGGAAGGCATCCAGCAGACTGACATTTTTTAGATCAAGAGTGATGGTCTCATCAATCACCTCATCAACAATCACATTAACCCCGGCCTGCTGGCCCAAGGCACGCAGCAGTTGGGCCACCGGCATCTGCTGGCCACGGATGGTGGTCTGCTTACCGGCCATTCTGGCCTGCAAAGGTGTCTGCTCAGCCGCAGACGAACCTCCAACCAGTCCCCCGAACACGATCAGGGAGCACAATCCCCAGACCCCGATGCGGACAACGAACGCCCGCACCATTCCGGCACCGTCCCGACCTGCACCCATCCTGATAAACTTCATTGCACGCTCCTCTGTCCATCCTGGCCACCAAGATCAATAGCAAGATCCTCAAACAACAGTACATGCTGCGCAGCGTCTCTTTCCACCACCACAGACTCCTTAAATATCTTCCTCACCACCACATCTCCGAGCAACTCGCCCTCTTTCAGCAGAACATTGTTGATCACAGCCATGGGCCGTACCTCATCCCAGATCACCCCGGACAACACCAGATTCTCGACAAAGGCTTTTTCTTCCGGGTCTCGAGTACCCAATTGGGCCAAGAGCTCAGGTGGCCAATTAAAGGGATCGCGCAACTCAACCAAAACAGGGGCCGGGACTGCTGCCACCGCTGGGACAGGAACGGGATCTGGTAGGACCACCTCGATCACCAATTTTTTCTCTGGCTGATCAGCCAGAGAAACCACTTCCACCTGTTCAATTTTCGGAACGAGAGGTGCAGGTGTATGAGTGGCAGTTACCGCGGCCGAAGTACCCGCACCCGTGGCCACAGATTTCTTCTGTTTTTCTCGGACAAGATGTTCAACCACTCCAATACCCTTGCCCGGATCAGCCACAGCCTTTGCAATCTCCGGTTCAGCACTTAAAACCGGCGAAAGTGGTTCAGCCGAAACAACACTCAAGACGTCATCTGCCTTCCCAGCAGCCTCTTCCTGAACCGGCAGGGGAAGACTGTACACAATCTTATTTTCAGCAGGGGGGAAAACCTTGACCAGATGGGCTCGCAGAACCTTGACCGACCCGGTCTTCAATACCTGCCCTTCTCCAGCATGGACATCCGTCCACGAGACAGAAAGGCCAAGCAGTAAACCGATGACCAACAGCAGCATTCTGTGCTTGATTTTTCTTAACATCATCCCGTCACCTATTGCAACTGGACCCGGCCCAGGATCAAATCGAATTTGACTGGAACAGAATCTGGAAATGACGGCTCAGTTCCCTGTTCCAGTCGGACGTCGGTGACGATACCCACCTCAGGACATTCTTCCACATAGTGCAGATAAGCCAGAAAATCTCCAAACACCCCTTTACCACGCATGGCCACAGGAAAGACATCAAAACCATCCGAACTCACCGGCTCCATCACCAGCATCTCCGCAATGGTCCCATCCAGATTCACCGGGGAGTCTGCGCGCAACCCCAGGACGGCATTGGCAAAAGCAACCTCACCACTGATTTCGGCAAACTGTCGGCGCAGTTCCAACTTCTGAGCCAACAAGGCCTGAAGCTCTTCCTGTAACTGTTTTTTCTGGGTGAACAGCTGCTGGGTCTGAGTCGTAATCATCTGTTCCAGCCGGTCACCGGCCAGCTGAGCGCTCAGTTCCTGGCGCCGTGCCTGCTTCTTGGCCAGTTCCTGAGTCGTGGGTTCAATGAGCAGGGCATAGATCGCATAACAGAGACCGCCCACAATCATCAGGACCAGAAACAGTTGCCGCAATTCCAGCAAGGCCTTGGGGTCGTGACGGAGATCAGCCAGAAAACGACGAAATCTCAACAGGACATCCCGGTCTCCCCGCGACTTGGCCTTTGAGGCTTTGCTATTCAAAGGAGCCGATTTCATAACTCAAAACTCAGGGTGAAGGCAAACAACCCAGACTTCTCCTGCTCCTTCTGATTGATCATCTGGAGAGAGACCGAACGAAAATCAGGTCTGTCCCCCAGTTCCTTGACAAAGCGGGGCAGATCCCTGTATTGCATCGCCTCACCGATGATCCGACCACCCTTTTCATCCAGAATGATTTTCTCACAACGGATGGTTGACGGCAGGACCTGGGCAATAATGGTCAGCAGATTCGAATACTGCTTCTTCTGCTTGGGAATCTTCTGCAGTTGGGCAACCTCCTGCTGCAGCCCGGCCTCGTCGGCCTTCAGCCGCTTCATATCCAAGGCCAACTGCTGCACAATCATCTGCTGACTTTCCAGCTGCTCATTGCGCAGCTCCAGGGCCTTGACCTCGGCGCTCACCTGGCTGTCCTGACCCTGCAGCTGCCAGTAGTAGCCCCCGAGAATCGCGACACCAACCATCAACACCCCCAGGGAAAGATAGGGGACAGTCTGTTTAATGCGATCAGCCCGGGTCGGCTGTGGCACAAGGTTTATTCGTTCAAGCATGGCATTTACCGACGCAGCGCGCCCACGCTCAGGGCCGCAAGGAGTGCAGGACAGTCCGCGTTAAACTCGCGCGGCGGGAAATTCCGGATCTCAACCTGCAGATTCCCGGACAACTCCTGGGAAAGGGCAGCCACTACCTCCGGCTCCCCACCAACGAAAAATCGGGTGAAAGGCCGGCCCTTCCGGATTGCGGAATGAAAGTCAACAGTTCGCATAATTTCAAGGGCCATCCGTTGAATCGAGCCCGGGGAAACCGCCAGTGCCAACTCAGACTCAGACTCAGAAGACGAAACATTGGCAGGTGGATCGACCTTGTTCTGTCCTGGACTTACGGACTGGGCAACTGATGCGGAGGAAGACTCCTCATCAAGGGTAAAAAAAGAATCGAGTACCCCATGCAGGCGCTCATCTTCATGTTCTTCTTCTCCGTCCGGTGCGTTTTCCAGCCCCTCAGCCTGATAACCTACTGCCACATTACTTCTGATTCCTTCAAGGTCAAGGCTGCGAACCATCACCACCTGTTCGGCCTCATAAACGGCTATGGAGACGGAATGCTCCCAGATCAAGACGCACAAGAGGGCCCTGTTCGCCTCAACCTCACCAATAGCCTCCAGATAAGAACAGGCCGAAAAGACATCGGCCTCAAAGGCAATGATCTGCTTGCGACAGGCGTTCAGATCCCTCGAGATATCAGCAAAGGCAGCCCGGGGATAGAGAAAGACGGTCAGTTCCTGAGAGTCCTTCAAGATTCTGGCAATCTGCCAGTCATAGATAAAATCTGAAATCGGCCGATCAACGACCTTGGCCAGATTAAAGGGGAGAAGTCGCTCAATACCCTCCCGGGACAGCAACGGCACAGTCAGAGAGACCACCCGGAAAGCACTGAGCGGCAGGGTCATGACCACGCTGCCAGGCTTGCGATGCTGGCACGATTTGAGCCGAACGACCGATGTCTCCTGGCTCTGATCCAGGTTGGCTCGACAGAGGGTCTGAACCGCCTCCTTATTTCGTCCAGCCGACTGCGATTCAGTCAGAAAAAGGGCACTTTCATTGGCACAAAGTGCGTAATCCGCCTTCTAGTAATGCTAACCTAAAATTGACCAGCAAAATGGGGTTGTGCTAACCGAAAATTGACCACCCTGAGCATTGTTTTTCAGTTAGAATATTATGTTTCAAATTCTAACTGGAGGTGAGGAGGTGCTTGAGATGGATCAATACGAGTTTATCAGGACGGCCCACAGGGTTTATGGGAAGAACATTACTGAATTGGCCAGGCAGACGGGCCATTCACGGAATACAATCAAGAAGGCAATTCGTGGCGAACCTTGGGGTTACAAGGAACGAAAATCTCAACCTTCACCGGTGCTTGCTCCTTATCAATCGATCATTGATGAGTGGTTAAGGAAAGACCAGGAGCAGCCGAAGAAGCAACGACATACAGGGCGAAGGGTTTTTAACCGCTTGGTAGTTGAGCACGGCTTTACAGGCGGTGAATCCACTATCCGCCGCTATGTTCGAAAGATCCGGATTGAGCTTGGGCTTGACCTTTCATGTCAGGTTTTTATCCCCTGTAAGCCAGATGCCGGACGTGAAGCAGAGGTAGACTGGGGAGTTGCAACGGCCATTATTGCCGGTGAATCTGTGCGGTTGAAGTTTTTCTGTATGCGCAGCAAGTTCTCAGGGAAGCATTTCGTCCGGTTTTACCCCTGTGAACGTCAGCAGGCATTTTTTGATGCTCATATCAAGGCGTTTGCTTTTTTTGGTGGTATTTTTCCTGTCCTGATCTATGACAATCTGACAACTGCCGTTCGCAAGGTCATGCAGGGGAGGCAACGTCTGGAGCAGGAGAATTTCCGTAAGTTCAAGGCCTACCACAGTTTTGAGGCCCGTTTTTGTAACCCGGCCAGCGGTCATGAAAAAGGTGGGGTTGAAGGTCTTGTTGGCTTTGCACGGCGCAATTACATGGTTCCGATCCCTGAAGCCGAAAGCATCGATGCATTAAACGAAAAGATTCTGGAACAATGCCTCGCCTATGGTTCTCACACGACGGCAGGTCGAGAGCAGAGCGTTGACACCCTCTATGAAGAAGAAAAGGGAGTACTCCTTCCTCAACCGGAAGTCGCCTACAGCAATATCCACCCCCATAATGGGCGTGGTGATAAATACGCCACGGTGATAGTGGACAAGAATCGCTACTCCATTCCCTGGCGGTATGTTGGCCAGAAACTGAAGATACTTCTGCATGTCGATCAGGTCGAGATTTTTGCTGGCACGAAGAGACTGGCCGTTCATGAGCGACTGTTTGGCAACAATAAATGGCAACTCAATCCAGAACATTACCTGGAACTGATCCAGCAACGGCCCATGTCCTTCAACAGCGCAAGACCGATTCGACAATGGCGGGAACATTGGCCGGAGTCACTGCACCGGTTGTTGGCAAGTTTTTGCTGTTCTCAGGGTGAAACCAAGGGAATCAAGGATTTTATTTCAGTCCTTATGCTGTACAAGGACAACAAGCGCGGCGAGGTCGAGTCCGCTGTTGAACTTGCACTGGAAAAGAATATCAGCACCAGTGATGGTATCATTCATCTTCTGTTTTACATCACTGAGCCCGGTAAGGTCACGACACCGTTGGCCAACTGGCCGAGCCTCCCGCTTCCCGATGTGACTGTCTATGGACAGCTGGGAGGTGTGCATTGAGTAAGGCAGCAACGCTTGTCGAATTACGCGCGAATCTCAAATCATTGATGTTGTCCACCATGGTGCGCGGCCTGGAGGGCCATCTTCGCCAGGCGAATGAGTCTGGACCCGGCTACGATGAGTTCCTGCTGGATTTGACAATAACCGAGATTCAGGCCAGGGCAGAGAACAGACTCACTCGTCGGGTTCGTGAGGCAAAATTCCCGCTGGTCAAGACCTTGGAAGGATTTGATTTTTCCATGGTCGATGGCCTTGATATCCGGCTGGTTCGAGACTTGTCCGGATGTGATTATATCAAGGAACGACGGAATATTATCTTCCTTGGTCGCAGTGGTACCGGCAAGACCCATCTGGCGACCGCCCTTGGAATTGAGGCCTGTAAGAATAATTTCCGGACCCGCTTTGTCAGCTGCTATGCCCTGGTAAATGAACTGATTGAGGCTCGCCAGGAAAGAGACCTTCAGCGTCTTATCCAGCGGTACGCCCGCTATGATTTGCTGATTCTAGATGAGCTGGGTTATATCCCTTTTTCCAGGGAAGGTTCGGAATTGCTCTTTCAGATCCTTGCTGAGCGCCAGGAGAAAGGATCGGTAATCATCACCACCAATCTTGGCTTTGCCGACTGGACACAGGTCTTTGGCGACCCGGTTATGACTACAGCACTTCTTGACCGACTGACCCACAAGGCCCATATCGTTAATTGCCAATGGGAAAGCTATCGTCTGAAACAGAGCTTGAAGGGAATAGATCAGAAGCGTAACGAAGGAGAGTGAGCATGCAACATACTGTACTCAATCCACAAAAGGGACGACTGGAAACGATTAATGTGGACTTCACCGAGGAGAATACCACATGGTTTGAACGGTGCAGGAACTCAGGCGATATTGAGATGATTACAGACTACCACAACGGAGACCTGCTGATCAAAGAATATGGCAGCAATTATCCGGTAAGGATTTATGACACATCCCGTGCCGCTATCGGGTACAAGCAGAAACAGGCGCTAAAAATACTGAAGCAAGCACTGAGGGAGTAGGCCGGGAGTATAATCAGTCTAAGAAATTAAAGTTTCCTCTTGGGAGTCCTTGATTTCTCTAACCATTTACAAATCTGGGTGATTACCCTGTCACTCTCGTACGTCCACAGCCAGGGGTGGTCAATTTTCGGTTAGCACAGCTGGTCAATTTTCGGTTGTCATTACTAGCCTTCTTTTTATAATGCCATGCCATAAATTATTATTGCCCCTCAAACAAAGCGCCACCCTTTCCTTGTCAGGATGCAGCTCCGCCCCGTCTGGATAATCTATTGATATTAAACAATAAAATAATTCAAAATCTTGTACTGAGTCCCAAAAAAATACATAATTCAGATAAGTTACAAGACTATTCTTTTGTTACAATATCACAATCAACCGACTTTGTTAATTATTTCTATCAAATATGGAAAATAATTTTCTACAGGGCAAGATGAAGTTGAATATCTCTTCGAATAATTGATCCCTCCACAGGACGCTGGGCAGAGACATAAATCCCGCCGGCCACGGCCGTTGAATCACTGTCCGTGACAAAGCCGGCCACCGTATTCAGACTCCTGCTTCCCGTTCCGCCGCCATCATCATAGAGGATGTGGATCTGGGCAGCTGAGTGAGCCGAATACAGGGCCTGGGCCCAGAGGGCCTCCTCGGCGGAGGTCACCGAACTGATGATGGCAAAACGGGCGATCAGAACCCCGAACATGCCGACGATCACCACCACAAAGATCGCCGCCAGAAGCCCAACTCCTCGCTGGTTCTGCACAATGGCCCGCAGGCTGTCAAGGAACGTTCTGGACATGAATCTGCTTGTGAAGGGTTACGGTCTGACTGTTGCGGGTCATGGTCAGATCCACTGAGATAATTCCGTTGCGAGCCAGACTCGGAGCGGCATAATAAAAATTGATATCAATAACATCTTTCAGGAGGGGATAGCGGGTGACTGCGCCAAAACTGGCCACTCCAGCCGCGCCAACCGTGGTCACGGCCCGGCCCAGGATGTTGGTACTGCTGTCCCAACGACAGGAGACCGCCTTGTCCACCACATAATAACGCCGCCGAGGAGAAGATTGCGCCAGGAGCTGGCCACCAAAGGTCATCTGCCCCCCACTGACCGCGGTGACTTGAAACAGACGGCTCCCCAGAGAAAAGTCGGCCCACCCGGTGTTGTACAGCGAGACAATCAGACCAGTCACCGGAGTTGCCGTCCCATTGCCATCGGTCAGTGTCGGGGGCCGACTCGCTGCCATGGGAAATTCGATCACGCCTTCACTGTATGTTCCGCGCAGGTTCAAGGCACGCATCCGGTCTTCACTGATCAGGCCAAACCTGATCTCATTGCCTGGTGTCCCGTCGGTCTCGCAGCTGGCCCCCTGGTCATTGGTGACACAGATCGCATTGGGAACCATATTGTGCAACTCGCGCTCGAGCCGAACCAGGGCCAGCTTCCCCTCCTCATACAACTCGAGCTGGGCGAGGGTCTGGGAATAACCAAGAAAAGCACGACTGATAAAATCCGTTCCAGCCAGGCCAATGATGCCCAGAATGGCAACGACCATGACCAGTTCGATCAAGGTAAAACCGCTGCTATAGGCTCCAGGCCAGTTAGGGTCAGATTTCATGGCTTCAGAAATTACAGACCACGGACAGCAGTTGAACGGTCTCAACCAGGGGATTGGTGACCGTAACCCGAATCCGCTTGGAGTCGGTGGTGCCCCCGGCGCCAGCAGTGGTCACGTTAATGACCGCCAGATGACTGGACACATAATCGACCTGGACCGAACGACTGTAGCCGCTCATGGTAAACACGACCCCGGCCTGATCGACAAATGTGTTGTTCTCCGCAGCCATACTCGCGTAATCATCCACATCGTTATAGGTCAGACGGGTCTCACCACTCTCCTGCCCAAGCGACCCGCTCGCCACCAGTACGGCCTCAGTGCTGCAATCCAGGGCCACCCCATAAACCGTGCTGCCGCGGCCGGTCCCTCCCTCACCGCTGCAAAGCGGACCACCACCCACCGGGGTATTCTCATCCCAGCGTTTGGACAGGACCTCATCCATCAAGGCCTGGGCCAGGGCCACTGAACGCTCCCGAACTACGGGATCGGCACTGTGTTCCACAGCCTGAAAGAAAGGAAAGAGCAACTGCACGGTAAACCCGAGAATGACAATGGTCAGCACCAGTTCAATCAGGGTGAACCCGGCAGGACTGCGCAGGAAGCGTGACGGACCGTTCATGGACAGCTCCCCCCATTCTGGACAAACCCGGTCTCGCGACAGATCACTATCGTTCTGCTGCCATTGACAGTCAATACGGTGCTGGCCAGCAGCGTCCCAGACGCATCAATAGGTTCACCCAGGCCATTAAAATAGATTCCGGCCACACCGGCGCTCAGGGTCAGACCTGAATCATCCAGCAAGGCCCGGTTACAGAACTGCTCATCAGCACAGTCAGCGTTGCCGCAGTCACTGACACAACCGGCACCGGAACGGCCGACAAAATACCTGTTCCCGGAAATCATGATTCCCCACGGGCCGTTGCCAGACGACCAGGCCCGGGTCACCGCCAGGTGCTGGGCATAACGGATAGAACGTTTCAATTCCTGAACCGCGGCCTCATCATCCATCCCGGTCGGCCACTTGATCACGGCAGTCACTGCCAGGATGGTCAACAGGACAATGACCATGAGCAACTCAACCAGCGTAAAACCAGCTTCCGGCAAAGGAGTGCTCACGAACCCTCCAGTCCGGGACATCAGCGACTGATCTCCTGCCAGTTGATGATTCGGTCATTACCGCGGGCAATCCCGAAAGTGGCCACACCAGTGGGATCAGGCTCAAGCCAGGCAGGAAAATCAAAGCCGACGCTGACCGTTCCACCTGCCTGCCCGGCATCAGCTGTCGGGGTCAGGGTCAGCCGCCCCTGACCGCTGTCCAGGGTCAACGGCGAAGCAGGTGCGGTCGTCACTGTAATACCGGACGGGGTAGCACTGTACGCCACAGACGTGCAGGTATCACTGGTACTGAGCTGCCAGGAGGCTCCATCATAGGCGTAAGCCGCAGCCGTCATGATCAGTGGATCTGTCTCGGCACCAAAGATCGGGGGAGCAACCCCCTTCCCGAACTGCTGATGATTTCCGGTGATGCCACTCACAGAAAACCCCTGACAACCCGAACCGGTATCGTAACAGACCCCATCGGAATCCGTGACTTCAGCCGCGGTCAGGGCCAGGGTCACTGTCGGCTCAAACGGAGCGATGGGGGATGTCGGGTCAGGTCGGGTATAGGCAAAGGCTCCCCCCTCATCCAGGTCCAGTGTCACCTGCCCGTTGCAATTGGCTGTCGAGGGATAGAGCTGCGCCCCCGCAGAGGGGCTGAGGGCTGAGGCGGCCACCGTCTCAGCATAGGTATAGGCCAGCGAGACATTGGCCATCTTCCAGAAGCTCCCCTCATAGTTCTGGGTGGCCACAGCAGATGTCGCCCCATTCATGGCCGTCAGGGTCAGTTGTGGCACAACAGCCCAGTCAAAGGGTTGACCGATATAGGTCAAAGAACCACAGGCGTCGGCAAACACGGGAGGAAGCGGAGAGAGAGAAATCTGAAAATGATCCGGGATAAAACGGCCGATATTGGCACTGGCAAAGGTCTCCCCCGCAAAGAGAGTACTCTCCCCCAGATAGCTGTCAGGGGGGTCAGCCGTCACGGTAAAGACCCCGACCTCGGAAATGGTCTGGGAGACGGAGGCGGTACCGCTGCTGGAAATATCCAGAGATGAGACACCAAGGTCCCCGGCCACCCCACTGACCGGCGCCACCAGACCATGACTCAGCGAGATGCTATCGAGCATGAAGTTCGGGGTGACCGAATTATCACAAAACTGCGACCCCGCCTCGCCATCAGCCTGCCAGCACATTCCCTGCACGGTCAAATCAAACGGCGTTCCTGCATCCACAAAGGAAGAACAGGTTCCATCTCCGCTGACACACGCATTATTGGCGGTCGACGAAGAGACACAGAGCCCGGCCGGGCGGACGATAAACTGTGTTTGACCCGCCAAAACCAGGCTGGAGTGATGACCACTCTCCTCATAATAGGCATTCAACTGCAACAATCCGGCATCTGCATAGCGCAACTGAATATCGGCACGGGATTGAGAATCAAAGGAGAGGGACACCCCGGTGCCCGGCGCAGAACCAGCCACCGATGTCCCGTTGACCTGAAATGGCACCGTCCCGCTGGCCGGAGTCACATAGGTTGACCAGAATGAAATTGTCTTGGTCGAATTCTTGATCAGTTTGGTCTTGCAGGCCCCACCACCATCTTTTTCCACGGCCTGGATCGTGATGTCCCCAGAGGTCTTGCAACTGGTCTGCGTGGGGACGGTAAAGAGAAAGCCACTGTCGCTGAATGCCATGGAACAGCTCACTCCTGGTCCGCCCAGATAGCGGGTGCAGCGATAACCATTGGAGGCAGAGGGTTGGGCACTGCTCATCCCCAGTGTGATGGTCTCAGCCGCATTGTACTCCAACTCGGCCAGGATGGTTCCGGTAAAAACAATCGTATCTCCACCGTCCCAGCCCGCAGGGGTCATGGTCACCGTGGCCGCACTCGAAAGACGGGACGAGCAATCACTGTTTTCACAGGCAACAATCAGAATCTCCTCGGGCTGGCAGGTAACCCCGAGTCCGTCATGAATGATCTCATAATGATCAATCGGGGTAGAATGACCGTCGTTATTGTCCCCCATGGTATCCGCAGTACCGTTATCCTGCCAGTCACCTGTGCCGTCGGGTCTCCGAGCCAAATCCTTTTCATTGGAATGATGATCCACGAGACAGGATCTACAGGAGGACGAGACTTCCCAGCGCTTATCATCATCATCGCTGCAGACATCATCGTCATCCTCGTCGGTGTAAAACAGATAATCAACCACATCACCGTCGGCGTCCAGAAGGATCACCTCGCCATGATTCGGATGGAAATTAAACTCCTCATAGACCAGATAGAGACCGATATCATAGGTGTCCAGAGTGTCCGTCCCCTGGGAGACACCGGCATTGTAATAATGCCCCTCACCGTCGGCCAGATCCAGGCACTCTTCATCATCCTCATCGTCACTGTAGCACAGGGTCCAGCCGCTAACATCGACCCCGGCAACACGAACAACCAGCTCGACAAACTCCACTGAACCGCCACCACCCGAGGTCCGAAGCTCGTTAATGACCAGGTCCCCGGCTGAACTGGAACAATCCTTTTCAATCGGGGTTTCATCTTCATCGTGATCATGACCATGATCTTTAGCCCAGGCCGAAGAAATCCCCATAAGCAGTGACAAAAAGAAAACAACCGGGATCAACCAGGCGTCTGCCGTCAAACCTCTGACTTGTTTGCTCTCGTTCAAGGCCATCTGATTCCTCCCACAATCAACGAAGCAGCATGACTGGACCAAATTGACCAGCCACAACCAACTATGAAAATTCGCACCTTCGGCATGACCTGTTCTGGTCTCCGATAAATTTTCATTTAACCAACTCATTGCTTTCTTCCGCCAACAGTTGGGTCAGATCAGTCTCGGAAACAAAACTGTGCTCTTCCCCAGGAAACTGACCCTGACGGACCTCAGCCAGATAGGCACTGACGCCCTCTCGGATCTGGGGGGCCAGGTTGGCATAGGCCTTGACAAACTTGGGCGTAAACTTTTCAAACATGCCCAGCAGATCATGACTGACCAGGACCTGACCATCGCAGAAAGGTCCGGCGCCAATCCCGATGGTGGGGATACCAATCTGCTCAGTGATCAGGGCCGCCAACTGCTCAGGCACACACTCCAGAACCACGCCAAATGCCCCTGCCTCTTCCAGACCGCGGGCCTCACGGAGCAGGCGCCGGGCAGATTCCAGATCGCGACCCTGAACCTTATAACCACCCAACTGACTGGCGGTTTGCGGGGTAAGGCCGATGTGACCCATGACCGGGATACCGGCTGCAACCATGGCCTTCACCGTCTCACAGACCTTTAGGCCGCCCTCGAGTTTGACGGCATCACATCCAGCTTCCTTCAAAAACCGGGTCCCGTTCATGATCGCATCCCGCGCCCCGCTCTGATACGAGCCAAAGGGAAGATCACCAACCACAAAGGCCGCCGGGGCCCCACGCCGAACCGCCGCAGAGTGATGGAGCATCTCGGCCATGGTCACGGGTACGGTGGAGTCATACCCAAGGACCACCATGCCCAAGGAGTCGCCGACCAGGAGCATGTCCACGCCACACGAGGCAAAAAAACCAGCCATGGCCGCATCATAGGCCGTGAGCATGGCAATCTTTTCCCCGGCCTGTTTCATGGCCCGGAAATCCTGAATGGTCTTGCGCTGTTTCATGGGCTACTCCTCATCATCAAAGAGTGATGGCTGGCGAGCGGAATTGAATTGCGGTCGTCTCTGAAAATGATCATAGGCGGCAGCTGTTGCCACCCGACCACGCGGTGTCCGGTTGAGAAAACCAGACTGAATGAGGAAGGGTTCGTAGACATCTTCTAGGGTATTTTTTTCTTCGCAGACCGCCGTGGACAAGGTTTCAAGACCAATGGGCCCACCAGAAAACTTGTCAATAAGCGTGAGCATGATCCGGCGGTCCATCTCATCAAGGCCAAAACGATCGACATTGAGCAGGTTGAGGGCCTTGTCGGCAACCTCGGCCGTAATGATGGGCTGTTCATGAACCTGGGCGAAATCCCGAACCCGGCGGAGCAGACGGTTGGCAATCCGGGGCGTTCCCCGAGACCGACGACCCAGTTCAAGGGCCCCTCCTGCATCAATACCAATACCCAGGATGGCCGCAGATCGCTGAACAATCTGCACCAGTTCCTCAGGTGAGTACATATCAAGGCGAAGGATCACCCCGAAGCGGTCACGCAGAGGTGGCGTAAGCAGACCGGTTCGAGTCGTGGCGCCCACCAGAGTAAACCGGGGCAGATCCATCTTCACTGACCGGGCACCGGGGCCCTGCCCGATAATCAGATCGAGCTGAAAATCTTCCATGGCCGGGTAAAGGATCTCTTCCACGGCATGGTTGAGGCGATGAATCTCGTCGATAAACAGGACATCACCCTCCTGCAGGCTGGTGAGGATTGCAGCCAGATCACCCTGACGCTCAATGACCGGGCCCGAGGTCGTCTTGAACCCGGCACCCATCTCCCTGGCAATAATATAGGAGAGAGTGGTCTTGCCCAGCCCCGGGAACCCATGAAACAGGATATGATCAATGGGCTCCCGGCGACCGAGGGCGGCCCGGATGAAAATATCCAGACTGGAGCGAACCTGTTCCTGGCCGATGTACTCAGCCAGGGAAGAGGGGCGCAGGTTATTCTCCTGACGCGGTTCTCTCTCGCTGATTTCCGGGGTGACCAGGCGGCTCCCTGAGCCTATTTGTTCTTCAAAGTTCATGCCAACGTCCGCAAACATTCACGAATCAGCTCTGCCACCTGCAGATCGCCAAAAGAGTCTTCTCCCAGGCGCTTCCTGACCGCAGTCACGGCCTGACGAGCCATTAAATCGGAATAACCGAGATTGATCAGGGCAGAAACCGCATCACCAGCCACCAAACCAAAAGCCGAGGCAGAAGATGACCCACGGCCGGGAGGAGATATTGAAACCGCCAGATGGGCGACTTTTTCATTCAGATCAACACAGATACGCTCGGCGGTCTTCTTGCCGATTCCGGGCAGGGCGACCAGCCGTTTGACATCACGATCCACAATGGCCTGACAGAGATCAGGAATCCGCAGACCGGAGAGGACAGAAAGCGCCAGTTTGGGGCCAACTCCGGAGACACTCTTGAGGATCAGAAACATCTCCTTTTCGTCTTCTTCCAGAAAACCAAAGAGAATGATTGCATCCTCACGAACCTGGGTATGGATGTGGAGAAAAACCGGATCGCCGGTCGCCGGCAGGCGGGAGATGCTGTCGGTCGAGAGAAAGACCTCATAGCCGACACCGCCCACATCAATGACCGCCCGATCCAGGGCTCGAATGAGCAGACTACCCGACAATGTGGCTATCATGCATTCCGCCATGGGTTGAGGTTACAGGAATTGCGAGAATTGAAACGATTAAAAACGAAATTGATTGGCATGACAAATGGCCACGGCCAGGGCATCGGCAGCATCACTGCTCGGTTGGGCCGACAGATTCAGGAGGACGCGAACCATGTGCTGAATCTGGGCCTTTTCCGCCTGCCCATATCCGGCCACGGCCTGCTTGACCTGCTTGGCCGTATAATCATGAACAAGAAGGTCATTCTGCATCACGGCAACCACGGCGGCCCCCCGAGCCTGACCCAGCTTGAGAGCCGAATTGGGGTTGGAGGCCATGAAGACCTGCTCAACGGCTGCCACCTGTGGTCCATGGACCTGGATGACCTCGTTGATTCCATCAAAGATCTCATTGAGACGAAAGGACAACGGCGCCTTTTCCCTGGTCCTGATCGTACCGCAGGTCACAAAGACCATCTGCCCGGGCGCGACATCGATAATGCCATAACCGGTGATCCTTGATCCCGGATCAATGCCCAACACCCGCATGACCATCGAGGTACCAACTTCAGTGGTGCTGCTGCCGGCTTGCCCTTGGGCCGGAGAGGCCTGCGAGCCGGAACAGATCAGCTGAGGCTCTCCATGAGCTGGTCATCAATTTCGCAATTAGCATGGACCTTCTGGACATCGTCATGATCTTCGAGAAGTTCAAGGAGCTTGAGCAGGGCTTTGGCCGATTTTTCCTCGGTCACCTCCACCGTGTTCTGGGGAATCATGGTCACTTCGGCCTCGATCAGCTTGATCCCGGCCGCTTCCAACTGCTCACGCACCGCGTCAAAATCCTCGGGGGCTGTGATGACCTGAAAGTCATCATCCTCTTCGATCACATCCTCAGCACCCGCCTCCAGGGCCAGATCCATCAACGCCTCTTCGGTAATCCCCTCTTTTTCGACCAGGAATTGACCCTTTTTATCGAACATCCAGCCCACACAACCGGCCTCTCCGAGATTTCCACCGCACTTGGCAAAATAATGGCGGACATCGGCCACAGTCCGGGTCCGATTGTCGGTCATGCAATCCACCAGCACTGCGATTCCACCCGGGCCATAGCCCTCATAGAGGATCTCATCATAGATCTCTCCCTGAATCTCACCGGTCCCCTTCTTGATTGCCCGGATGATATTGTCCTTTGGCATGTTCTCGGCCCGGGCCGAGAGCATGGCCGAACGCAGGCGCGGGTTCCCGTCGGGATCACCTCCGCCCATACGGGCAGCCACGGTAATTTCCTTGATCAGTCGAGTGAAGATCTTCCCACGCCTGGCATCAGCCGCACCTTTCCGGTGCTTAATATTGGCCCATTTCGAATGTCCTGACATCGTACACGTCCTACTTGTCTTAACTGTTCACAATAAAAAAAGTTCTACCAAACTCGTTCTTCAAATCACCTGCACCAGAGGTCTGCGAAACCCCAGCGCCACAACAAAGACCTCGCGACTCTCGGTCCGCGAGCTCTGGGGCTTAATGACCTTGACCTGTTCAAAACAGGCCTTGACCTCATCAACAAAAACCGGGAAATCTTCCCCCTGAAAGACCTTACAGATATAGGCCCCCTTCTCCAGCAAAAGGATCTGGGCCAGTTCCAGGGTCCTGCGGGTCAGGCGCAGCGATTGTTGATGGTCGGCCCAGCGATTTCCCGTGGTCTTGGGAGCCAGATCTGAAATCAGCACTCTGAAGGCCGGACGAATCTTCCGAACCAGGAGCACCATTTCCGGGTCCATGATGTCGGACTGCAGCCAGTGAATTTCGGCTCCACCGTGACGCGGGGCCTGTCGGGTTTCCTGGAGATCAACTCCGACCACCACCCCGGTCTCTCCCACCACCTCGGAGGCGAAGAGCGACCAACTCCCGGGGCAGCAGCCCAGATCCAGGACCGAGTCGCCGCGTTTCAGAAATTGGTACCTGTGCTGGGCCTCCTCCAACTTATAGATGGAACGGGCTGGGTACTTATCCTTTTTTGCCTTCTTATAGTAAAAATCCTTTACCTTACGCACCTTTTATTCCATTTGGCTCAGTTTGACAAGATGGAAAAAAGCGGCACCCCCCGCCCTTCCCCGCGCACAAGCGCAATCACCACGACTCAATCCAGCACATGCTTCTGCAAATATGACCTGACCCAATCGAGTGCCTGAGAGCGGTCTTCAACCTGACCCTCAATCCGGGCCAGCTCAAGGTGGGTCAGGATTTGAGCAAAGATCGGTCCGGGAGAAAGCGAGAACTCCGCAATCAGATCACGTCCGGTCAACAGGCGCGGCCCGTTGAGCACCGGCTGCAGGGCCAGCTCATTGACCGCACGCACCTGACTCAACAACTGGGCCAACTCGGCTTCAAGCTCTGGTGGTCGATCCGCCCCTTGACCTGCCAGGCTGTCGGCCATGGCCAGGAGAAAGAGACCGGGAAGGTCGTCCCCTGCCCGCCGCACGAGATTGAGACAGGCCTTCCGGCTCAGAGGCGTCTGCCGCCGGACATTACAAAGATGGAAAGGATGCATATGCATGGCCACCAGACGTCCGACCCCCTTGCGCTGCTCATTACTCCAGCGCAGGCGGCGCCCCAGGACATGCACCTGACGCTCCCCTGCCTGTTCATGCCCGTAGAACGTGATACGATCATCCCGTTCCGGGCGAACCCTGTGGGTCGAAGGCTTGCCCAGATCATGGAGAAGGGCTGCCCAGAGCAACCGGCAACCCCTCCTGCCTCGAGTCTTCCCCCCGAGATACTCCCGAAAATAGCTCTCCTGGCCGGGATAGAAGGTAGCAGGCTCCAGCAGAATCTGTTCCATATGGGCCAGGGCAGCCAGACTGTGCCCAAAGACATCAAGATGATGAAAACCAGGCTGCTGCAGACCGACCCCCTGGGCCAGCTCCGGAAGGATCTGCTCCAGCAGACCGGATGCGGCCAGGGCCTCAATGGTGACTGCGGCCCGGCCTGAGGCCATGATCTGTTCGATCTCGGCGCTGACCCTCTCCACTGAGACCCGGGACAAAGACCTGGCCTGCTGATGAATCTGCTCTCGAGTCGTATCCTCCAATGAAAAACCCAGGGTGGCCCCGAAGCGAAAGCCACGCAAGAGTCGCAGTGGGTCGGCCGCAAAGGCCCCGGGACAGGCTCGCAAGATTTTTCCGGTCAGATCATCAAAACCATTTAAGGGATCAATGAGTCGCGGCCGGGCCGTTGGATCGGCCAGGACCCCGAGAGCAACTGCCATGGCATTCACCGTGTAGTCACGGAGTTTCAGATCGGCCGCAATGGTACCAGCCCCCAGACGATAGCTGGAAAAATCCACGATCACCCCGTGCCAGACCAGACGAGCGGCATCTTCCTCATCCCGTCCCAGCGGGACATAGGTCCCCCCGCCAAGTTGTCTCTGCAAGAGCCGGCAACAGGTGGTGGCCCCGGCACGGACGGTGAGATCCAGATCCCCTGGACGTCGGTTCAACAGCCAGTCACGGACCGTGCCGCCAACCACATACACTTCCTGACCAACCAACTCGCCCACGGCCAGAAGGGCTGAAATCAGGGCCGGCGGATAAAAAGCAAGGGCGCTCCGGAATGATTTGCCAAGTGACCCTGTCCCTCTTTCTCCTTTCATCCTGGTCGCCCATGGTTTATTCTGCTGCAAGGTCCGGACTGAAAACAGCTACAGGACTTGATCGCAGTACAGCTCAGAGGTCATTGCGTGTAATCAACCTCACTGAAGATGTTACGTTTCTTTTAACACATTGAAGGCATTATGGACAGTGCAACACAGAGAATGCTCAAGATTGGTCAGGCCACTATCGGCCTGGTGGGTCTGGATATCGGACTCAATCGGGCCCTGGCCCGGAAGTTGGAGGTGACTGAAGCCGTTGACCTGATCTTTCCCCTGATCAACCGTCAGAATTACATCCCCAGCGGACTGGAGGCGGAATACCAGGCGGCGATCGGTCGTGAATATCGACGGATGACCGGTGAAGAGCCAGAAGAGAGTACTGGGCTTACCATCAGGGTCTTCGGCAGTGGCTGTGTCAGTTGCAATGCCATTCGCGAACGGGTCATCGATGCCCTGATGCGGGCCGAAATCAAGGCCGATATCGAGCAAATCTATGACCTGGACGAAATCGGCCGTCAAGGCATCACAGCCACTCCGGCCCTGATGATCAATGGTGAACTGAAAATAGCGGGTATCCAGCCAACCGTGGCCCAAATCGAGGCCTGGCTACGGGAGTTGACCTCCTGAACAGCATGCCATCCATTGCCACCACGGTCCAGGCCTCAGGGAAAAAACAGGCAGATACGACCCCGCCGGCCCCGACCATCATTTTAGCGCCACTGCGCGGCATCACCGATGCCCTGTTCCGCAACCTGCTGCAGCACCATTTTGGCGGCATCAACCAAGCCGTGGCGCCGTTCATCAATCCGCAGCAAAAGGCCCCCTTCGATGACAAGCTGCTGCGAGACGTCCTGCCCGAGGCCAACCAGAAGACCCTCCCTGTCATCCCTCAGCTTTTGCACACCGACCCCGAGGGTTTTCTGACTCTTGCTCGACGGCTGGGGGATCTGGGATATCAGGAGATCAACTGGAATCTGGGCTGCCCGGCACCCATGGTGACCCGAAAGAAACGGGGTTCCGGTTTTCTGCCACACCCGGAAGAAATCCTGGCACTCCTTGACCAGGTGCTGCCACAGCTGGATCTCAAGCTCTCCATCAAGACCCGGCTTGGCCTGAGAGAACCCACCGAATTGCTGAAACTGCTTCCCCGATTTAACGACTACCCCCTCACCGGGATCACCATTCACCCAAGACTCGGTTGTCAACTGTACAAAGGAACATGCGATCTTGAGACCTTTAAACGCTGCCTGATCTTAAGCCGCCATCCACTCACCTATAATGGTGACCTCACGACCGCTGACACGTTTCAGGCCCTGCAGCAGCGTTTTCCCTCCATCAACTCATGGATGATCGGTCGTGGCCTGGTGGCCAATCCCCTCCTGGCTCTTGAAATCAGGGGGGAGCGATTCCAGCAGGATGAACGGATCGAGCGACTGCACACCTTCCATGAGGATCTCTACACCAGCTACCGCAGGCGCTTGGCCGGTCCCAGCCATCTGCTGGGCCGGATGAAACTGATCTGGAGTTATCTGGCCGCATCTTTTGAGCAGAGCGACAAAGTTTTCAAGCGAATCAGGAAGACAAACAGCGAAGAGCAGTACCTGGCCGTGGTCAACGAAGTATTTCGTGAATCCCAGACAGCCCGAAAAAGACACGAATCATCATGCTCTGTGCCTCAATGACGCACCCGGAAAGACTCTGAAAGTGCTTCAGTCCGAGCAGAGGAGTGGATCGTTACAAGGGAGGGCATACACCTGAACAATCAGACCAGGAGTATGTGCGGGCTTTCAGAAATGGGACTCACAGGAAGGCAATCAGGATGGGCAGTCTCCCTGCCAATTTTATAGCAGTTGCCACTCCTTGCGCAACTCATCACTGAGCGGAGCTGGGACCGGCATGTGAGAGACCCGGCCATCCTGGCGTATTTCAACGGTAACATCAGAACCGATCTCTCCTTTTTTGGCATAACGGACGACCAGAGCTGCGGCCAGATGCAAGAGCTCGGCCTGCCCGACTTCTTCCGGGACGCGTTTTGCCCGACGAATCAGGACGGTGGGACCAGGCCAATCCGGCATAAACAGAAGAACGTCGCCTGCTTCAGCCATCCCCTCCAACCGATCATTCTCCTGTTCATCGCGACCGAGGATCAACCAGCAGCCAGCTGGGGGAAAATCGGGCAGGACAAACTGACGGCCCACCAGCAGGAGACGGATATCCGTCAAGGTGATTTCCGCAGGCGTGATCACAAACTCACCCGCATAGATTCTGGCGATACGCTTACTGAGGATGGGATCAGCCAGGATACAGCCACCGGCCGGAGCCGGGAATTCCTTGATTCCGTAATCCCGGGCCAAGGCAATCTGGCGGGAACGGCCGCGACCAGAAAAATCACCCAACTGTTCACGATCCACCCAACCGGCCTTTTCAGCCGCGCTCTCGGGCAGCAATCTGGCCGACAAGGGGCGCAACAGCAGGCTCTCCACCTGGGAATCACGGGCAATCACCCGCAGGGTATCACGACGCTGTGACATGGGACGCTGACCCAGGACTTCACCCGTGATGATAAAAGAGGCCTGACAGGTTGCCATCATCTCCCGGGCCCGGCGCAACATCAGAATCTTGCAGTCAATACAGGGGTTGAAATTTTTGCCAAAGCCATGCTGGGGTGCATGAAGGAGATCAAGATAGATGGCGCTCAGATCGACCAGAGTGACATCTATACCATATTTCTTTTGTATTTCATCCTGATAGGCCTGAGGGTCTTCCAGGAGCCGGTCGTCAAAAAAAGGGGTCACAAATTTAATCGCCATCACCCGGATTCCAAGGCCCATGACCATACGGGTGGCCAGGATTGAATCCAGACCGCCGGAGAACAGGGACAGGGCCGTTACCTGAGACATACATTCCCCCCACCTTTCACCAGCAAGGCCTCAGCCCAAATCCGGGTCTGTTCACTGACCGACTCACCGGCCAGCATCCGGGCCAGTTCCCGGGTTCTCTCCTGGGGCTCAAGACGGATGACCGTGGACACTGTGCGATCTTTGTCCTGTTTTTTCAGCACCAGAAAATGCAGGGTCCCCCGGGCCGCGATCTGCGGCAAATGGGTAATACAGAAGACCTGATGATGCCCGGCCAATTCCTTGATCTTGCGGGCCACGGCCTCGGCCGCCTCACCACCGATCCCGGCATCCACCTCGTCAAAGATCACCGTATTAACCCGATCACGCCGGGCCAGCAGACATTTCATGGCCAGCATCAGGCGCGATAATTCACCACCCGATGCAACATTGGCCAGAGGACGTAACGGCTCCCCGGCATTGGCGGAAAAGAAGAATTCAAGCCGATCACACCCTGTGGGCCCAAGGCAACCGAGTGAACAGTCGTGTTCCTGAAAGAGCACCTGAAAGCGGGCCCGATCAAAGGCCAAAGATGTCAGCTCTGTTTCCATCCCCTGCTCCAGGCGCCGACCTACGATCTGCCGCTGTTGAGACAGGGCCGTTGCCGCAGCCAGGGTCTGCTGCTGGAGTTGGTGTGCCCGCTCAGCCAGAATCTCGAGCTCCCGGTCCATGGTCTCGATTTGCTGGAGTTCCTGCTCAGCTGCATGGGCATATTCAAGAACCGCAGCCAACGTATTGCCGTATTTACGTTTGAGCTGCTGCAGATCCTGCAGCCGTTCACCCACCTGTTCCAGGCGATATGGATTGGCCTCCAGAGAATCCCGATACTGGCGCAACCGATCACTCAGATCCTCAGCCAGATAGCTATACTCAACAAGCTCACCAACCAGAATTTGAGAATCAGGATCAAGCTGGGCCACCTGTCCCACGGAGCGACGTAACTGTGCAAGATCATCCAGGATAGTGGAAGAAAGAAGGTGATAGGCCTCCTGACTGAGATGCTTCAGGCCATCGGCATTTTTGAGACGCTGACGCTCCTGCTGTAACTGTTCATCCTCACCCGGCTCCGGCGCCAGACCACGAATCTCTTCAAGCTGATAAGACAGAAGCTCTCGCCGCTTCTCCTTGTCCTGTTCTTGCCGCTGCAGGGAAATCAGGGCCGCACGTTTCTCCTGCCAGGCTCGATACAAGAGACCATAGGCCTCACGCTGAGGTTCAAGTTCTCCCAAGGCATCTAGCATCTCCAGATGATTACCAGGCTGGAGCAGCTGCTGATGATCGTGCTGGCCAGCCACGTTCATCAACTGCACCATAATCCCAGCCACTGTCTTGACCGGTACAAAAACGCCGTTGATCGTCATCCGACTGCCCCCCCGGGCCAGGACCTGACGGCGTATAATAACGTTCAGGCCATCATCCAGGCCCTGCTCCATAAGGGTAGACAAGACCTCCTGCTGCTCGGGGCGGAGCTCAAACAAGGCCTCCACCTCACAGCTATCCTCCCCACTGCGAATCCAGTCAACAGAAGACCGTCCCCCCATGAGCAGATGAAGCCCGCGGAGAATGATCGATTTACCGGCCCCGGTCTCACCAGTCATCACGACCAGTTCCCCGCCCCCTGTGGCAGAGCCAATCTGGTCGAAAACCAGATGCAAAGACTCAATCAGGGCCAAATTCTTGATTTTTAATTCACAGAGCATGTCTTAATTTCAGGCATATACACAAATAAAATGCGCCAAGCTTGACGCCCCACAGAAACACCTGTATCTTACTCATTTATTCCATCAGATCAAGTTCTGACAAGAGCAAACTGCCATGGTCCGCAAAACAAAGCTCAGTGCCAGTCTCGAAGACTATATTGAAGCGATTCATCATATCGCCGAAGAGAATGTCGTCGCCAGAAGCAAGGATATTGCCCAGCGCCTGGATGTCAGCAGGGCTTCAGTGACCGAGGCCCTGCGTGCACTGGCCAAACGGGAGCTGATCAACTATGCACCCTATGAGGCGATCACCATGACCGCCAAAGGGAAAAAGACGGCCCAGGACGTCATCTTCCGTCATGAAGCCCTGAAACGTTTTTTTATCGAAGTACTGGCTATTGAGCAGGAAATTGCAGAGGACGGGGCCTGCCGGGTGGAGCACTCTGCCCCACCTGAGGTGATCAGCCGGATGATCTCTTTTATGGAATTTCTCAAGGCATGCCCACGTGGCGGCACGGAACTGATTAACGGTTTTGCCAGCTTCTGCAAACAGGGCCGGACAAAAGGAGACTGCCAGGAATGCCTTGCCGGATGCCTGTCCCAGCCAATCATCACAGAAGACTGAACGCTCCTCATTTTCGTAGCTGGTGTCTGTCCATAAATGAGCAATTTTGGTCAAGATCAAGGCATGCGAAAAAAATAAGCGCAGGCATATGTTTGATATTCCGAGCATTATTTTTTGAGCATAACGCCGATATTGGGCAAAAGGGCC
>FLOH01000445.1_pt1 | contig 90090 bp, 81 predicted proteins | sample 756751 | NCBI WGS metagenome assembly FLOH01 (sample SAMEA4026879, study PRJEB14308) | marine metagenome | biome: coastal water; material: water | depth 74 m
TACCACGAGGACCAGGGTGAATACATGCAGGCGAAGGAGAGCTTGCTGGCGCATCAGGCGGCTGGGGATTTGGCGGTGTTGAATGCGGATTATAAATATGTGGAATTTTATGAAGAGTTGGTAAGGGGGGCAAAAAAAATGGTTAGTGTTAAGGAGAAAGTGGAAGATGGAGCTTTTGTGAAGAATGGGAAAATTTATTTTGTGGAAGGAGGTAAGGAGGAGAAAATTTGCGACGTTGACGATGTTGCGCTGATTGGATCGCACAATTTGGAGAATGTGATGCCGGCGGTGGTTGTGGCGAAAGAGTTGGGAGCGAGCGTGAAGGATATTGTGCATGTTGTTAAGGATTTTAAGGGTCTTCCTCATCGCCTTGAATTTGTGAAGGAGGTGAAGGGAGTGAAGTATTATAATGATTCGTTTTCGACCGGGCCGATGACTTCTATGGCGGCGGTTGATAGCTTTGATGATCCTACGATTTTGATCGCAGGTGGGTATGATAAGGGGCTGGACTATGCCGATTGGGCTCTTAAGATTTTGACTAAGCCTTCGCTCGAAACTGTGATTTTGATTGGTGATACGGCACAAATGATGGAAGATGAGATTGTTGAAGCGGAGGGGAAATTGGGGAGTGCGGAAGGCTCTCCAACTAAGGTTTTGCGGAGGAGAGATTTGGACGAGGCTGTTCTGGAGGCATTTGCCCAGGCCTCGGAGGGGGAAGTTGTGGTTATGTCTCCCGCTGCGGCGAGCTTTGACCAATTTGAAAATTATAAGGAGAGAGGGAAAAAGTTTATGGAACTGGTTGGGAAGTTGAAGTAGGGGAGTAGAGGGAGAGTTTGGGGCGAGACCGAGGCGAGACTATCATACACAATCGCCGTTTTGGCTATTTCCACCCGGGTGGAAACTGGACTATTCTTCGAAAATGTTTTTCAATCTGAATTTTTCTTGTTTTTATCTCTCGGAAGCCGCAGACACAAGCCAAAGCTCAATCGTTGACGATGAATTATGCATCTTTTGGTGGGCTTGTCAAAGGAGGGCTTGTTTTTGGCTGTGCTGGGCCAACCCACAATCGGCGCCGACGATCGATGCACCAGTTTTTGGATTTGTCAACTTGCGTGGAATTAGGGGAGTTGGGCTTCAATGGGAGAGTACTTGGAACGGTGGCCGCTGAAAACTCGGAGTCACAAGAAGCCAAGCTTCACAAAGAACAAGGGGGCGCAGAAGCTATTCTTTCCTTAGCAATGCCAATGTTCGCCGATTGATCGCTTTTGTGGCGAAGAGCATGGCAGTGTAGATTAGCATTCCGAGGGGGATCAGCAATAAGACTCCCCAGTTCTGCATGAAGTGGTATGAGATGGGTAGGAGGAAATATAGGAATGCGCCCATTGCTAGGGCGGAGATTGTTATCTTTCCAAGGTTTACAAAATTGATTGAGAATTCGAGGTAGCGGCGAGCAACAATGTATGTTGCCGCCAGAATAAACATTTCGCTCAACACACTAGTGACTGCTGCACCGCGGAACCCAAAATAGGGGATGACAATTATGTTTGCTACGATATTGAATATGGCGCAGGTCCCATTGATGTAGAGCAGGCGGGATTGTTTGTTTACAGCTATCAAAATAAAGGCAAAAAGCACATTCAAGAACTGGAACAAAAGGGCAAATACTAGAATTTGGAAGGCGATGTCGGATCCGTAAAATCCTTCACCAATCCTTGATAAAAACTCTGGTGTCGCAACTATGAAGATTATGGGATAGGCAAGAATTACTCCTCCCACCACCATCGGGATTGAAAGTGCGGCGAGGAAGTCGAAGGCGTAGCGGATAATATCTTTATATTTGTCGGTTTTTTCTTTGACTGCACGGGTAAGAACTGGCAAAACCGAATTCATGAAATATAGGGGAAGAATCGCGAAGTGCTCGAGCATTTTCATGGCAACTCCGTAGATTCCTACCTGCTCGTTTCCTTGCATAAATGAAAGCAGGATTGAATCGATGCGGAAGTAGACGGTGTTAAGGATTAGCGCAAGCCCGTAGGGCACGGATTTCACGAGGACTTCTTTCCAAAATTTCAGGTCGAATTCATAGCGAAGTGGTGTGATTTTTCTGACAAAATAGTGGGTCGATAAGAGCATGGCCAAATTGCCGACTACTCCTGCTACAACCAGCATGTAGAAGCCCATTTCTGTGTCGGTTTTGAATCCGTAGAAGACCACATAGAACATGAAGGCCACGGAGACTATTTTTCCAAAAACGGTTGTTAGCGATGCCAGGTGCATGCGTAGTTTTGTCTGAAGTACGCTGGAAATTGTGCCGTTTAGGATTGTTAGGAAAACCGTGAGAGATGCGATTGCTACTCCAATTGGGACGCGTGTATCGGCGTAATTTGGCATTAGGAAGACCGCGGCGATTGCAAGTAACATTGTGGCCACGACTAGGATTGTGCGGAGGGAAAGGATGTTCCCGATTATCTTGGGGATGCGGGATTCGTCCTCTGACATCTCTTTTACTGCGATGGTGAAAAGTCCTAGATCGGCGGCGATTCCAAAAAATGCGAGGAATTCGTAAATGATCACGTATTCTCCGTATCCTTCAACAGACAGGTAGCTTGTAGAGATTTTTACGACCGCAAGTCCGAGGATTGCAACCATGATTTTCCCCATGATCTGCGCAATTGTGTTGGATAAAATTTTTCGTGCCGTGGACATGTTTGATATGTTATACTCACTGCCGTAATTTACCTATTTTTATGCATGAAATAAAGGCTCAACTAGAAGAATTGTCCAAATTTATTCGTGAGGGTTCCGAGAAGGTGGACCTCGCAGGGAAGCGTGATGCGCTTGCGGTACTTACTTCAGAGATGCAGAGTGAGGGGTTTTGGGATGACAGTGGTCACGCGCAGGAGGTTAGTCAGAAAGCGAGTAATATCACTAAACTTATGGATACTTGGAAGGGGATTTTGGAGGAGGTGGAGGAGTTGAATGGACTTCTTCCAGAGATTTCGCCGGAAGAGGATCCTGAAGCAGCGGAGGAATTTAAGCAGATGGTGGTTAAGTTGGGGGAAAGATGGCGGACTTTGGAGATTTCGACATTTTTGAGTGGAAAATATGATGAAAATAATGCGATTGTTTCGATCCATGCGGGAACTGGTGGAACTGATGCGCAGGATTTTGGAGAGATGCTGATGCGCATGTACCTGCGATATGCGGAGAGGATGGGGTTTGAGGTAGAGATGGTGGATAAGTCAGAGGGCGAAGAGGCTGGGATCAAGAGTGCGACATTTATTGTTAGTGGTGCGTTTGCGTATGGGTATTTGAATGGTGAGGCAGGAGTCCACAGGTTGGTACGACTTTCGCCTTTTAATTCAAAACATACGCGTGAGACTTCATTTGTTATGGTGGAGGTGATTCCGGAAATTCAACATGGGGAACAGGCGGAAATTAGTGCGGATGATCTAAGAATAGATGTTTTCAGGGCAGGTGGATGTTGGGGGCAGGGAGTGAATACTACCGATTCCGCAGTGCGTATTACACATCTCCCAACCGGAATTGTTGTACAGTGTCAAAATGAAAGAAGTCAGTTACAAAATAAGGAACATGCGATGAAGGTGCTTCATGGAAGGCTTTTTGATTTAATGGAGAAACAACAGGCGAAAGAATTGAAAGATTTGCGTGGAGAGAACCAGGAAATCGCATGGGGGAACCAGATAAGATCGTACGTCCTTCATCCTTACAAAATGGTAAAAGATCATCGTACGGATTATGAAGAAAAAAATCCGGATGCGGTGTTGGATGGGAATCTTGATTGTTTTATTGAGGCGGAATTGAAGAAAATTGTAAAAAAATAATACGGTAAGTATTAATATGGCAAAATTAACGATACAAACAGGTGCGGATAATCCTATCCTGCGAACGGTTTCAAAGCCGGTGAAGGTGTTTGATTCGGGGCTGAAAAAGCTCGTAAAAGACATGAAGCAGACAATGGTTGCGGCGAAGGGTCTCGGCCTTGCAGCGCCGCAAGTCGGAGTCAACAAACGTGTTTTCCTAATAACCCTAGACTACGGTAAAAAGGGCGAAAAAGTGCTTGTTATGGTAAACCCGAAGATACGCTTTTTGGATGATGGAGACGGCGCATTTGAAATGATAGTCGACGAGGAGGGCTGCCTAAGCCTTCCTGGAATTTGGGCAAAAGTCGAACGCTACCGCCACATCGAAGTAACCTTCTATGACGAAAGCGGCACTCACCAAATCCTTCAACTCTCCGACCTAAACGCCCGCGAAGTCCAACATGAAAACGATCACCTGGACGCGGTGCTATTTACAGATAAGTTGGTGGGATAGGGATTATGGCGCCATTGTTGGGTCAATTTCAAAACTTTCTTTTTTCTCGTCTTTCTTGTCAGTTTTACTGTCTCCACTGTGCCAATCGGTAAATTTGTTTATCATCCCGTCAAATATACCAGGTCCTGCATCCTCCCCTCTTGCTTCTTCCCAGCTTTTGCTTAGTTTTTTAGCCGCTTCATTTAGTTCTTTGTATCCATAAAGTGGACCGTACTCTGACTCGTAAACCGCTTTCTTTTGCATTCCCCATAAACTATTGGAAAAAACATATTTTTGTCTTTCTGCGCGGATTTGACTCAGCAGTTCAGCATTACTACCATATTTCTGTTCAAGTTTTTCATACACAGACTGAACCTTATGCATTGCCTCGACAGATGGAATTTCTTTTTTCCCCTTAGAGTCAACTATTTCATCTACATTGTAGGTTTTAAACTGTGTAATGAATGTATCTAGAACGTCTATTACTTCCTTGTTTTCTTTGTCATCATATTCAGTCTTTTTGTTCCCCCAATATTCATAATCTATTTCATTATCCCCGCCCTCAAGCAATTGTCCGAAGTTGATTGCATATGGAGAGAAATTTTTCTCCTTACAAAGCTCAACGACCCTATCTATATATGCATTTTTACTTTTCTCTTCTGTCCCCAGCATTCCATCAAAGTCTGCAGCTACTCCCTCTGCTCCTAAAACTGCTTCTAAGTAGATTTTGTAATCAGAGACTAAGTCTTTATTGAATCCTTCTTGTAACGCTTTTAGCTTTCTCTGTCCAGGCTCTCCTTCAACCCACCTATTAATTCTTTCGTACATTGCATTAACGTGCTCCTGGTTATCCGCATCAAAATCTTCTCCATCAACTTCAATGGTAGTACTATCTTTCCCGAAACCATCAACCTTTTCCCACATTATTAGCTCTGGTGGGAAGTTATGTTTTTCACATATAGTAACAGTTATCGAAGCTATTTTGGCCCACTCGTTCTCATTATCCTGGTCAAACCCATAATCGAGATTGTCCATGATTTGAGCGATTTTTGTTCTATAATAATCTTTTTTATGTGCAAAGAAAGCTCCTGGGCTCATCACTGGGTCTTTTTTTAGTTTTTCCCTTATTTCCTCTTTTGCAGCAGGTAATTCTTTATTAAATCCTTTAACTAATTCTTCATAATTTTCAGTTTCTTTTTGGATTTTTTGCCCCTCTTCACTAGCCCAGTAAGCTTCATCTTTTTTTCTTGCTTGTTCTGCTGCCTGTCCTGCAAGATGCTCACTGTATGCTGCTTGTGTTATTGGGCCTGCAGCGATACTTGCTCCGGGAAGGTAATAATAGATATTTCCGTCAGGAGTCATTTCTTGAACTGTTTCTCCGTCTGCCAGTATTTCATATTTTACTGCAGGGAATTCCGGATTGACTGGGTTTCCGTCTGCCCCAGTTGTGAATCCAGCTTCAGCAAGGTTTTTTGGTAAGCCTGTTGTAACCCTAAGGGCTTCAGTTCCTCCTTCCGATTCAGGTCCTTTTGCATGGATTTCCTGGCTTCTTTTGAATGCTCGGGCTGTTTCTGCAAGTGAAATAGGCACAAGGAATCCAAAAATCTTTTTTGCACCAACCCAGTTTTGATCTTCTGCTGGATTTCCGCCTTCTATCAAATACCTAAATGCTCCTGTTCCATATTGTTCCTCAACTATTGTTCCTTTCGACTCCTCTGTGTATACACAGTTTGGCCTTGCTTCGTTTCGAACTAGGCCTTTTTCATCGATATAGAATTTGCATCCTGGTTGTTTAAGAGAAGAAGGAACTCTTTCGTCTTGATAGTTGTGTTCTGGCGCTTCGGGTTCTATTGGCTCCACAAGCACACCGTCTTCAACCTCAATTTCTTTGATCGCCCAGTTCATGCTGCCTATATGGAGGGATGCCCTTGTTACGTCGTCTTCTATGTCCATATGTCCATAAGGATCATCAACCCATTCATACTTGTCTTGGTCTACAATTTGAAGCCTACCTGTTTCACTGTTCTCAACTAATTTCCCTTTGCCTACCAACTTTTCTACTGCCACATATAGGGGAACATACCTGTACCCTTTTTTTGTGGCTTCATCCATCTTTTTCTTTTCTATCTCTGAAAAAAGACTAGTATCTATATCTTCATCTGTGATAGGGGGTACTTCTACTCCGTCGTCTTCATCTGTGATTGGGGGTACTTCCACTCCGTCGTCATCTTCTGTGATTGGCGGTACTTCTACTCCGTCGTCATCTTCATCTGTGATTGGCGGTACTTCTACTCCGTCGTCTTCATCTGTGATTGGCGGTACGTCTACTCCATTGTCTTCATCTGTGATTGGCGGTACGTCTACTCCATTGTCCTCTTCCGGTACTACTACGCTAAGTGCAAGACCTGATTTCCTGTGGTCCTTTGAGTCTTTATTTGTTTTGTTTAGTTCAAGATAGATTTTTTCTTCCTTCTCGGAGATCATTGCCTTGTCGTTTTCTGTGAATCTCTTTTTGAAATCTTCTGCTCTTTGTATTGCAAGAGCGGCATCAAACAGCCCTCCTCCCTTAAGGAATTCGAGTTTGTTTTCTGCAACAAATTTATTTACCTCTGTAGTATCGCTTGTGTTTACAAGGTCAATATACTTATCTACAAGTGCAATTTGTGTAGGCGTAAGAAGGTCCGCCGGCACCAAATTCCCTGCATCGATCAGGTTAAGCAAAGTTATGAATGAATCTGATTTTTCAGTGTGCCATTCCGCATCTTTTCTAACTTTTGTATCAGTTGCATCTGTTCCTCCCATAAAGCTCCACTCTATTCCGCTAAGTTTTTGCTCTTTGTTTAGAGCAATAATTTTGTCGATAATTGCCTTACTTTCGCTGTTTTCAGCTCCGCTCCTGTGCTTTCCAAGTTCGTAATATTTGAATGCAGTTCTGATTTTTTCCGGAGATGCATCAAGACCTCCTTCGGCTAATGTGTCTGCGACATAAGCCAAAATCACATCTTCTTCTATCTTGCGAATATTTATTTTGGTTTCCTTGTCCTCTACGATTCCTGTTGTGTATTTTTCAATCAGGTAGATAACCCTTTTTGAGATCTCCTGTCCGTATTTTCCTCCCTTGTTAAGTTTAAGGAATTGGTCGAATTTTCTTATGTCATCCTTGTGGTTCTCGATAAGTTTTTTTGGTCCATCTGTGAACATAATGAGTGATACCTCCAGGCCATTGATTTGCCGTGTAATGACATCAATCATTCCTTTTGCCGCTGCAGTATCATCTAGTCCATCCTCTTTATCTAAGTCTTTTCCACGTGCGTCCAGCGCCTCGATGAGTGTTTCTGACATCTCCCCAAACCCCAGTTTTTCTGCAAGAATTCCTCCAAGAACCTCGTTTTCGATTCCTAGCCGATTCATTAGTAGTTTTTTAATACCCTCTTCGCTCATCTCTTCTTTTTTTGTCTCTATAACTTTTCGAAGCTCAACGATACGTGCTTTTAGTGCAAGGTTTTCGTTAATTTTTAGTTTGTCTAATGCTCTTCGTGCCTCATCTACGTCTTTTTTTATTTCATCAAGTTCTGGTTTTTTGTCTTCATCCTCTCCGTCTCGTAAAAGACAGTCGTTATATCTTACTCCGCAACTACCAACTAGTTCTTCTAACCCTTCGCAAGCAAAAACACATCCACTTGTGTATCTCTCCTTGTGGCTTTGCACCTCAAGAATCTCCTCCTTACAGGTGTTTATGTTTATTTCAATATTTATGATTATTCTCTGAACTTCAGATTCTTCTTTTACCTCTTCTTTTCTCCCTGCCACCTCCATTTCTTGCCGCAATTCTTTTCTTGGCTCTTCATGGCTCTTTAGGTAAACATTCTGGTGAATTACCCTTGTATGTTTTGGGTCAGGGATAGATTCTGATTCTGGTTCTGGTTCTGTGTAATATTCTGGTTGTGGAGCTGCTTCAAATAAAAAGCGCGCTTCTTTGAACAGGTTTAGTTTTTTGAACATGGTATTTGTTTTTATTTTTTATTTTTGGTTTTTAACCTCTTAGATTATATCATTTTTGGAGGCGTTTGTAAATCCTGTAAAGGATATAAAGGATGGGTTTGGTTGGGTGTTCGAGACAGGGAGAATAGGTGAGGCTTTGTCCTCCAAATTTTAGCTTGAAGTCGGTAACCCCTTTCCATGGATGATTTTTGGCGTTTGGAGGGGCAATTCCAAGGAAATCGTAGATTTTGCAGCCGGATTTTTTGGCATCTTTTATTGCTTCCCACTGAAGAAGATATGGGGCCATTAGGTTGCGATATTCGTTGGAGGAGGCGCCATAGTAGTAGATTGTTGTGTCTCCGTATGTTGTTGTTATAACGCCGGCGATTATTTTGCCTTCAAACTCTGCGAGATATAGCTCTGCTTTGTTTTTTGGAACAAGAGAGGAGAGCATATTTAAATAATACTCTTCAGGATGCCCCGAAAATCCGTCACGCTCTGTGGTTTGTTGAAGGATAGAATGAAATGAACCCACATCTATTGAGAATTGTTCGGCATTTTTTTGGTCAGTTTTGCGAATTGTTACCCCCTTTTTTTCTGCCAGACGAATGTTATAACGGCCTTTTGGCTTCATCTGCGAAAGGAGATCTTGCTCGGAAAGTGTGAGATCGAGAATTTGTGTATTTTCAGGGTAAAATCCTGTGTGGGATGGGTGAAAGCCTTTGAGTTTGGGGGGGGCATGAAGCGGGGGATCGATTCGAAGGAAAATTGCATTTTCTTCCTTTGCTATGTGTTTGATTTTCCCCATAAGAGCATCAATCTGCTCCTGAATATTATCAGAAGAATAGTTTAGTAATGGCCCGCGAGATGCATATAAAAAGCTGAATCCCTTGGGGATTTTATGACGGATTAGCATTGTTCCTCCGACAAGCTTTTCCCCTTCAAAAAGCCCAATAATCCACTTTTTGTTGCGAGAAGCTGCCATTGTTTGAAACGCGCCCCAGTCAATAGTTTGGTGAATGGTGGATAGGGGATGATGTCCGACAAACTTGTCCCACATTTCTTCCTGATTTTTCTCTAATATTTTGGCTTTCATGTCTGGATTTTAGCACAAAGTGCGGTATGCATTCATTAAGTTTTTATCGAAAGAGACAAGTTCCGCTTTTTCCTTCATTGCAGTGGCCAGAAGAAGGCAATCGGGGAAGGATAGTTTGTTAAACTTGAAGAAGTAATTGTTGGCAATAAGGTAAAAATCCTGAGAGGTTGTTTCAATTTTTATTTGTGCCTTTACCAGCAGGGCCAACAATTCCTTACAAGCGTTTATGCCTAATTTCTTTCTTAAAACGGTTTGAGTTTCAGAATATATAAAGTCATAAAGTTTTATTTTTTTATCTTTTAGTGAAAGAAGTTGGCGAAAGGCTTTTTCGTTATTTGTGTCATTTTTCGCTATTAGCCCAACCCAAACGCATGAATCTATAATTGTTTGATTATTCGCCATATGCTACTTCATCAATTATTTCGCTAAGATTGGTTGGGCCTCCTTCTACCATGTGTGCCAAAAGTAATTCTGCTGTAATGCATTGAGCCTGATCCTTATCTTCCCATTGTTCGAAGGGGATGAGGACTTTTTCAGGTTTTCCGTTGTTTGTGATTACAAGTGGTTCCATTTTTTTACTTATTTTTTTGTAATTTCTAAGGAGTTCACGCACAGTTACTTGATTCATTAGAAGGAGAGTTATTTGGCTTTTTCACTGCCATCCTATCCCCCCGTCAGACAATTGTCAAACAATTGTCTAGGGTTCTAGAGGTGAAATTTCCATGACTCTCCTAAATTCTTATATCAAACAAACCTAAAATATTTCTAAAATCTTTGCATAAAAAAAAATCGCTCCCAAATGAGAGCGATTTTCTGTGGGTATAAGTAAGGTCTCTTAGTTCATCTTTTGTCTAATGAATGCTGGGATGTCCAGTTCGTTTTCTGTCTGTTTGATCGGCATTGAGTCTGGTGTCATTGACTGGAAGGCTGATCTTGGACGAACAATTGAACTTTCGTTTTGCTTGTAGTCGAATCCTGTTGCTACAACCGTGATCTTGATTTCTCCGGTGTAAGAATCGTTGATAACTGCACCGAAAATGATGTTTGCCTCTGGGTCAGCCGCCTCTGTAATTACCTTTGCAGCCTCGTCAACCTCAAACATACTTAGATCGTTTCCACCTGTAACATTGAATAGAACTCCCTTCGCTCCATCGATTGAAAGCTCGAGAAGTGGACTTTCGATTGCCGCTTTTGCAGCCTCGGAAGCTCGTGATTCTCCAGTTCCATATCCAATTCCCATTAGGGCTGATCCTGCGTTTTCCATTACGGCTTTAACATCATCGAAATCCACATTGATCATTCCATGTACAGTAATTAGATCTGCGATTCCTTGAACTCCCTGTCTAAGAACGTCATCTACAACAGCAAATGCGTCGTTTAGAGGAGTTTTCTTGTCGATTATTGATAAAATCTTGTCGTTTGGAATTGTAATTAGTGTGTCCACTTTGTTCTTTAGATTCTCTAGTCCTTCATCTCCCTGTGTTTTTCTTCTCATTCCCTCAAAAGAGAATGGCTTTGTTACTACAGCAACAGTCAAAATTCCCATCTCTTTCGCAAGATTTGCGACAACTGGCGCTCCTCCTGTTCCTGTTCCTCCACCAAGTCCACAAGTGATGAAGATCATATCACTTCCTTCAATTGCATCCTTAATTTCATCGATGCTCTCCTCTGCAGCTTGTCTTCCAAGATCAGGATTAGATCCAGCCCCTAGTCCACGAGTTGTAGCCTTACCAATGTTAATTTTTGTTGGAGAGTCTGAGTGATACAACGCCTGTGCGTCAGTATTGATTGTAATAAACTCAATTCCCTTCAATCCAGACTTGATCATACGATTAACAGCATTTCCTCCACCTCCACCAATTCCAACAACTTTTATATTGGCTACTGGAGTAATTTCTGGAGTTACCTCCATAGTTCTAGGTTTTGGTTTTACTGTTTTTGGAGCATCTTGATTTCCTGAAAATAGGTTCTTAAGGTCAAGATCCTGGTTGTCATCGTTATGTGTCATGGTTTATTGGTTTATAAAGGACCTGAATTATTACTCGGTCTTGACAAGTTGTCAAGCTCAAGTCTAAGGCATTAGGCTTTTTAGCCATTTTTTCATGCTACCAAAGCCTTTTTTAAGGTTTACCCCTCTAAGTCCAAGCCCTGCGTGGTGACGTCCTTCAAACCGTGATCCCCAGATAAGAAGACCAATTGCAGTTGCGTATGCCGGATCGTCGATCTTGTCTACGACACCGTCATAATTCTGCGGGAATCCTATCTGTGCAGGTAGGTTGAGGGTTTCTCGAGCCATATCAATTAATCCTGGGATTTTGGCTCCCGCACCGGTCAAAATAACTCCTGCCGGCAACATTCCGTCTCTGTGAATTTTTATAAGTTCATCCTTCGCAAGAAGGAGAATTTCGTGATATCTCGCCTCAATTATTTCTACGAGCTGTTTCTTTGATACAAGATGCGTATCAAGTTTGCTCAAAAGCGAAAGGTCTATAGTTTCACGATCATTAACCTCTTCTGGGATTGTGCTTCCGTATTCGATTTTTAATTTTTCCGCAGTATCAATTGATGTTTTAAGCCCTATCGCAATGTCGTTTGTGACATTTTCTCCTCCAATTGGAAGAGTTGCTGTGTGCAGTGTTGAGCCATCCTCATATACTCCAATCGAGGTGCTTCCACATCCGATATCCACTACCACAACTCCAAGTTCTTTTTGTCTCTTTGAAAGAACCGCCTCGCCTGATGCAAGGCATGCAGGGATAATATCGTCAATATCTACTCCTGATTGCAATACACATTTCTCAATATTTTTTACGATTGGGTCGAATCCTGTAACAATGTGAGTCTCTACTTCAAGCCTTATTCCTGTCATTCCTACCGGATATTTGATTCCTTTTTGGTCATCCACAGCGAATGTTTTTGGAATGATTCTAAGAATTCTTCTATTGGAAGGAATTGTAACTGCCTGAGCGGCTTCTAGTACACGATCTACGTCGTCCTCGTTTATCTCTGAATGCTCTTGCCCTATTGCTATAACGCCCTTTGAATTGATGGATTCAATATGATTTCCTCCAACTCCTAAAAACACGTGGTTTATTGGCTCTCCAGCCATTCTTTCTGCATCCTCAAGTGATGCCGAAATACTATTAATTGTTTCTTCAACGTCTATAACAGCTCCTTTTCTAAGTCCTGTTGATGGAGAAAGTCCAACACCAATAATGTTTGGAACGAGACTTTCGCTTTCTTGAACACCAACAACTGTACGGATTTTGGAACTTCCGATGTCTAAGCTGGCGACGATTTTTGGTCTAGCCATAAATAAAAATTTTAATGCCCATTAAATGCATTGCGATTTTACTAGAGAAGTTATTTATTTACAATCTTATTTGTAATATAGGGGTGTAAAAACACGGGGGTTGTTCAATTTTTTTACTCGGTCTTGCACGTCTACTAAAAGAGGCTTTGCTGAGAATCGTCTTCGATGGTTTTCTTTACTTGCGAGTGGGAATTAAACTGGCTTAATCGCTTTTGTAAAGACCTGAATCCGAGTGATTCGAAAAGCTGAAATATTTTCTCCTCGTCATATCTATGTGCCCTGCAAGATTGAAGATCGAGGGAGATATCAACGTCCCGAATTATCGTAGCAAGTCTCCGGCTGAAAAATGCATTCTCTTTATCGTTAATTAATCTCTCCTGAACCTTGCCAGTAATCTCATCTATGTTTTCGTAAATTCCTTCCAGGGTCTTGTACTTTTGAAGAAGGTCGCATGCTGTTTTTGGACCAATGCCCTGAACCCCTTTAATATTGTCAGAACTGTCTCCTTGCAATCCTTTCATGTCCGCGACCTGAGAGGGGAGTAGTCCATGTTTAGCGATCACCTTCTCTTTATCATAAACTATTGGTGGCTTCATGCCGTTTGTGGGTGCCATGACAAATGTTTTCTCGCTGACTAGCTGTAGTGCGTCCATATCTCCGGTAAAAATGTATGTATTAATGTCTTCTTTTTTCTCTGCTTGTGCGGACAGAGTTCCGAGTACATCGTCCGCCTCAAACCCTTCGACCTCATAGATAGGAATCTCGAAAGTTCTCACCACCTCTTTAATGCGCGCTATTTGCCCGTAGAGCTCGTCCGGGGCCTTAGAGCGAGTTGCCTTGTACTCTGCGTACTCCTCGTGTCTAAAGGTCTTTTTTGGGAGATCAAAGGATGCCGCAATATAGTCGGGTTTTTGAATGTTTAGGATGTTGAGAAGGATGGATGCGAATCCGTAAACGGCATTAACAAGTTCTCCCTCGGGTGACTTGAATGGGGGAATGGCATAAAACGCCCTGTGGATGACCGCATTTCCGTCTATTACAATTAGTTTTTTCATAGGATTTTCGCGTGTTTAATACTCGACTTTTGTCGCAGTATAGGGTATAATTTCTGGATACAAAAATAAAAAAATATGAGATCAGCATCGCTAACTAATTTACTCAACCAGAAGAAGCAATCAAAAAAGCTTTTGTGTAAGGATTTATCCATGCAACCAAAAAAGCCGCTTGTCGCGATCATGCTTGAAAGCGAGCTGAAACCTGCGATGGAGGCACAGCTAACGGCACTACTTCAAGGGCTTCACGCTATTGATACAAACGTCGTTATCATTGCTGACAAAAACTCTCCAGACTTTACTCTCCCAAATACAAGAACCCTTCCATACAACAGACAAAACAGAAAAGTGCTTCTTGAGTCTGCGGATATTGCGGTTTCTTTTTCATTTAATGATGTTGAAGAGATGCTTTTAAATGGAGTCGTTCCTGTTACCCCTCCGCGAAAAGAGGTCAAAGATTATGATCCTCAAAGCGAGATTGGGAATGGATTTGTATATCGCAAGGAAGACTCTTGGTATATTTTTGCGGCTCTTGTACGAGCAATCGAAACCTTCAAGTTTCCATATGATTGGAAACATATCGTACGAGAGGGGATTAGTTCAATTGGAAAGAAGTAGGATCAGTCTAGGCTTCTTGTTGTTCCAGAATCGGCAGTTATGCTTGTGATTGTGTCTATTATGTCTGAAAAATTGATGTATTTGATAATGTCCAGCCCCATCGCTTTTCCAACAGTTCCAACAATTACTACCGCCAAGATTGTTATAATCAAGCCAATAATTGCATATCGGATTGTGCTTACCGCTGACTTAATTTTTTCCTCCTGTCCTCCGGAAAGAATAAACGAAATTCCTCCTACAAAGATGAAAACAACAGACAAAAACCCCGCAATTATGATTGCGTAGGCGAGTCCTTTATTAATAATTTCAAGTATTTCGTAATTAGAAGCAGCGTCAACGATAGATTTGCTACCTCCTGTATTAGTGAAGTCAACAGCCATAGGAATGCAGTTTAAAAGTTAGTTCATTCTTGATTGTACACTTATGCCTCTTGCGGTTCAATAATCTTTAGATTGACACGCGCATTGTTCTTCGAACCGATGATTCGAAGGAGTGTACGGATCGATTTTGCGGTTTGTCCGCCTTTTCCAATGATTTTACCCATGTCGTCCTTTCCGACTTTTAGAGTAATTAGAACTCCCATCTCGTCAATTTCACGAGTTAGTTCTATCTCATCAGGGTTTTCGACGATTGCCCTTACGACAAATTCCACAAATTCCAGATCCAATTGTGAATCGGTATTTTGATCGTCAGCCATAATCAGATGGTTAGAATATGTACGAGAAAATTATTCTGATTTTTCTTCTTCAGCAGGAGCTTCAGCTTCCTCTGCAGGAGCCTCTTCTTTAGGGGCTTCTTCTTTTGGTTCTTCAGCAGGAGCTTCCTCAGCCGCAGGAGCTTCTTCCTTTGGAGCCTCTTCTTTTGGTTCCTCGACAGGAGCTTCTTCCGCTGCTGGTGCTTCAGCCGCTTCTACTGGCGCTGGAGCCTCCTCAACTGCTGGAGCCTCTGCTGCTGGAGCTGCTGGTGCAGCTGCAGGCTTCTCTTCTACCGCTTTCTTCTTCTTTGCTTGCTTGTTTTTTGGGTCAATGAATTTGTCCATTCCTTCAGCTCCATTTCTCTTCAATAAAGAAGCAACAGTGTCTGATGGAGCAGCTCCAACTGAAATCCAATGTGTTACTCTTTCCATGTCCACTTTAAATTCTTTTGGGTTTGAAGTTGGCTTGTAAAAACCTAGGTCTTCAACGAATTTTCCTTTGATTGGTGAGGTATGTTCTTGAACAACAACCTTATAACTTGGCTGAGTTCTTTTACCTACACGGGATAGTCTAATCTTTAACAATTTATACGGGATTATCTGCTAATTGCAGGGTCATTTTAGAGTTAAAAGCGCTAAAGTCAAGGTGAAATGAAATCATACTTGCGAATTCCTTCAATCACAGCGACGTAGTCGAGGGCGCTGAGGAGCTTGTCAGTTTTGTAAACCCATGACTGTTCGCGTTTTTTCCCTTTCTTTAGTTCGGATGGGCGCTTCACTGTTTTGAAGGTTATTGAAATGGGCTTGTCTCCCTTGAAAAGATGGGGGCGAATATCACTTGTTACATATGTGTCGAAGTAGACACCATAGCTTCCAGATTCAGCATGTTTTTTTGGTGGAAGTTCTTCCATTTTTGCAAGGCCAGCAAGCTTTAGACTTAAGGCTTTTTCAAAATCTTCGTAGGTAAACTTTTTGTCTTCATGGAAAACTCCTTTTGCGTCGAATTTTTGCGGTTTCATAACAGATTCCCACATTTTTGCTGTGGCAGTTGGCCCAACATTGTACATAAATGCTGCCATTTTATCGTAGTCTTCTTCTGTTTTTAGTGTGATTTTTACATATTCTCTATCAAACATTGCTTCATATCGAATGTGGCTCCAGTAAAGGATTCCAAGCATAGCGTTGTTCTGCATTTGTGCCTGTGCATCCTGTTCCTCAAGCGTTGATGATTCTTCTTCTGTCAACAAAATATCATCTCGTGAGACCTTGAATTTGAACATCTTCCCCGCGTCTTTTCGGGTCTGGTCCATTAGCTGAAAAAGTCCTGCCGCTCCCGAATAAGATTCTGCAGAAGGATCAAATCGGCTTTCCTTTATGGCAAGAGCTGCGTAGAAAGATGGTCGACGAAGTTTAATTCCGCGTTTAGACAAGAATCCATTTTGTTTGTCTAAGGATCGAAGAAGCTTCACACTTTGTATCACCGCTTTTCCTGCACGATGCAGGTTTTTTGGCTGTACGCCCTCCACTCCTCCAAGTGAGCCAATACTAAGGCCGTCGTAGATGTCGGTATACACCCCTGCCACGCCTTTTGCGGTTGCGGTGAAAAGAGTTGTTACCGCTTCGGTTATGTCTTTAGGTTGTGGGCCGGGTTGTGGATTTGCGTTTGGTGGCATGTGTTATTCTTATCGTTTTTTCTTTTTTGCTTTTTTTCTTTGATGAATTTTTTCAGCTTCCTCAATTCCTATTAACATTTTCTCCGACGTGTTACCCGTCCATCCAGTCTTTATTTTCCCACTTATTTCGAGTTTTGTTCTTTTTAAGTTGGAACGAAGACTTCCTGTTGCAACGTCAGGGTCAACACGGCGATAGTTGTTTTGCAACCCAAGTTTGCGCCACTCAAGATCTCTGGGGTCTGGCTTTCTTCCCCTTTGGTAAACTATTTTTTTAAAGGTCTTGCTGTAAAATCTTTTTTCTGCAACTTGAAAGTGCCCAAGCACATTTGACTTTGGAATATTGAACTTATACCCCAAATATGCCAGAAACTCTTTCAGCGCTTTGTATTGCGCACTGTTGTATTTCTCAATGCCTTCTGTTTCCACCTCTATTCCTATCGAGTGAAGGCTCACTTGTTTGTCTCCATTCCACATTGCCCCTTTTTTGTACTTGTATAGTCCCGCATGGTTGATTGCCATTCCTGTATGTCTCACCATGTGGATATCTCCATTTTTTCTTACCACGAAATGCATTTTTTGTGCATCGTCTTCCCCGATTTGTGATGCTGTCATGTATAGAACGTCTGTAGATCCTGCTGTTGAATGAAGAACTATATATCGAACATCATCAGGGTCCATTTCCCCATGGTTAATATCCACTCCAAGGTCTAAATTTTTATTTGTTCCGAATTTCTTTCCATGATATACGGTTGGAGCTTTTTTGGGCTTTTCAAACAACTCGCTTCCCTCTCTAGTTATTTTTTTACCAGCCCCTACGTATAATGGCACTCCTCTTGGCAACCTTTCACGCTTGTCTTTAGTTGACAGCTTTTCTACCTTCATGTCCAACACGTCCAATTTATATTTTTTCTTTGCTTTTTCTTTTGTTTTAGGCCTTTGTGTTGTTCTCTTTGGCTCCTTCTTTGTTTTTTTAGGAAGATACATCTTCAAATGTCTTTCTGCATAATCTTGGGGGGGGAATGCCACCATTGTTCCCTTGGGAAGTTCTGGCTCTACGTCGTTAACATCAATTTCTGCAAATTCTTCCCTTCCTAAAACATTTTTATTGTATCTGTTTAGGGTTTTAATTATGGCATTTATTCTTCTTGTTTTTGTTATGCTTGTATTGATACAAGAATCAAGACGATATTGGTTTATGCATTTTTCAAGAAATGTATCCGCTACCCCCCACATCCAGTTTCCATCGCGGATTGTGTCGCTTCCGTTGCTTGCTGCAATGATTTCCAGTTCTTCTTTTGAGGCGGAACCTGATGGTTTTTTTGTAGGAGTTTTGGATTTTGGGGTTGGTTTTGGTTTAGGGGTTGGTTTTGGTTTTGGGGTTGGCTTTGGCCTTGGTTGGGGTTTTGGCTGGGGTTTTGGAGGCGTTGGTAAATCCTTCAATTTGCCAGTTGGTCTTGGGGCTTTGAACATGAGGCTTTTTACTACTTCGGCGTAGCGTAAGCTTTCAAATAGGTTTTGGACATTGAATGTTCGGCCTCCGTAGTTGAATGTTTTTCCTGATATTTTCGCCTTTAATTCATCTGTATAGTTTTGTTCTAGGTATGCCCTGTATCCAAGGTTGTAGGTTTCGTCCAAAACATCTAAGGACTTATTTCTTGGTGTTGTTAAAATTCCTCCCGATTCTTTTTTTAATTTTTCAGCCACCTTTATGGCAAATTCCCGGAAAGTTTTTGGCTTTCCTGTCATTTCATAAAGTGTTTTGGTTGCACCGGAACCAATTTTATATCCAAAGCAGGTGAACTTTTCCGCATCTCCCGGCTCCATGGTTGGCATTCTGGTGATTGATCCCAAATATTTATCTTTTGTCAGGTGAAAGAAAAGAATTCCCACAATTGAGTTTTTCTCTGAGGCCATCCTTCCAAGAACCTGCTTTTTCCGCTTGTCTAGGTTGGTATTTGCCGGGCTGTTTGGATCGAAATGAATATCTTCAAAGTTAAAATTAACCACTCCTGGGAAATGGGCTTTCACGTCATCGAATGCATTTTGTTTGATCTGAAAATATCCATGAGCTGTGCTGGTTGATATAGACTCTGGCTTAAGTGAGCTTTCTTTTACCGCCAGAGACATGTAGTAGTTGCTGTTGTTAAAGCCTTTTATCCCAAAATACTTGGTTAGCTGTGCGTGATGTTTTAATAGTGAAAAGAGTCCCGCTTTAATTGCCCTCTCCGCATTACGAATTTTTTCCTCTGTCATCCCTGGAAGAGATTCTAGCTTTTTCTTTACCTCCTCTGCTGTGAGAATGTCTGTTGATTTTTGGCTTGCTGCTCTTCTTGGGGCTGGGCCTGCTTGCGCTAAAAGAATCCGTTTTTCCGGACTAGGTGCTGCTTCTGCTTGTTCAGGATTATATCCCTCAAAACGATCTGGCATTTTTTATTTTTATTTCTGTTTATTTTAACACATTTTTAGGCTTTTTTCAACTGGGTTCGGAGGCTTTTTACCACTTCTTTCTGGGCTTTTTTGTTCATTTCTTCAATAATTTTTTCTTTTTTCATTATTATCTCCTGGGCCCATGCACCGTTGTCCACATTTACCATTAATTCCCCATTCTTGAAGTAGGCGGGGGATATGAATTGCTCAGGGTTTTCATGCGTAGCGAAAATTTCAGCTATGATCATTTTGAAACTATGGCACACCTTCGCCGCTTTTACCTCGTTGCTAATTCCGTATGCAGCAGCGGCTCGTGGGATGAATTGTTGAAATGGTTCAAACATTTGATGTGATTTTTTACTCTGGAGGAGAATTATATAAGAAAAGCTTGTGTTTGGCGATAAAATATATTACCTTTCTCTTCGCATAAAAATCTTTGGCGGCACAACACGGAGCGGTAGTTCAGCTGGTTAGAACGCCTGCCTGTCACGCAGGAGGTCGCGGGTTCAAATCCCGTCCGTTCCGCCAATCTTGAGTTTTTGGGATTTACGTGACTGTTCAAGCATTTCTTCGATTATTTCATCTTCGCTTTTTATGATTGTGGTTTCGACCGGACGGAGGATGATTTTATTTCCTTCAGTGTAGAGGCCATATTCTTTTGTGGGGCAAAGATGGCGTAGGCTCCTTGGTATTGTGATTTGCCACTGTGGAGAGACTCGGATTATTTTCATGAGTGTGGATTAAGGTTAGGGTTTTGAGGGGACAAGTAGGGAAGCATGAGGGAAGGTTTCTCAGGGGTGGATAATAAAATTTTAAAAAAGTTTTAGAATTTTATTAATTGCAGTTTGAAAGATGTCCCCCTGGGCTCTTTCGAGCTTCGTTTGGTGAATAATATCAGCCAAATCTTAAATATTCTTAAAATTTTCCCACCTCTGCCCTTCGGCCTCCGCCAGCGCGGGTTTTGGTTATATTTTCTTGACTTCACTTCTTTCCTGTAATACAATTGTAATACAGTTTAATTTATTAATTATGAGATCGGTTTTAAGCATTTCTTTGCCACCTGAAAAGAAAAAAGAGATAGAGGCTCGGGCAAAAAAGATAAATATGACTACCAGCGCCTATATAATCAGGGCTGTTGAGCTTGAGAAAAATCTTATTTCTGAAGATGAATTGGTGCAAATGGCAAAAAAAGCGGAGAAGGATTACAAGGCTGGAAAAACAAAAAAACTAGGCTCTTTGGCTGATCTTATGAGTTAGAGGTTTATGAAAGTAAAAGAAATTCATTATAACGAAGATTTTGAGAAGCAGTTTTTGAGTCTCACAAAATCTATTCAGAAGAAAGCCTGTAAGGGCGAAAGTCTTTTTCGTGAGAATCCTTTTCACCCTTCTTTGAGACTGCATAAGCTAAAAGGGAAACTTGATGGGCTGTGGAGTCTTTCTGTCGACAGGAAGTACAGAATTATTTTCAAGCCGATGGACGATGGAGTTATTTTATTTGTTAGCATTGGGGTTCATTCAATATACGAGGAGTTGTAGTGAAAAACGTTCGGAAAAGCAAACTCCTTAACCTTCGGCCTCCGCCATGCTTAATTTTTTTCATCGCTCGCTTAAGGGCTAAAAATGAATATAAACTGTCCACATCTTGCTGTTTTGCTATTTTTTAGATATACTAGGAGTAGTTATTAACTACATTCCATGATTACACAAGTATCATTCACTGCCGACAAGGACTTGAAAGAAAAGGCTATGAAAAAAGCCAAAGAAAAGGGGATTACCTTAAAGTCAGTTTTAGTTTTTTCCATGGAGGCTTTTACTAATGGAAAAATCAATGTAGGGATTTTGCCTGCTGAAAATGAAGTTGAGGAAATCAACTTTGAAGGTGCTTCCTTGAAAAAGAAAGCGGAGAAGCTGGCTAACTTGTTGAAATAATATGCTGATCTTGAGCGACTATATTGTAAAGCATGAATTAAAGCCTTTGCGCGGCTATTTTAGACTTGAAGACCTGCAAAATGGCGCCCGAAAGGTGGTTAGGGGTCTTGGGCAGGAGGTTAATTTCTCAAAAGGTTATAAGTTTTTCAAGGTTCGTATTGGAGGCGAAATAAAAGGTCGCATGATTGTTTTTGTGGTTGCCAATAACAAGGTTGTGCCTCTTTTGATTCGACTGAAGAAAGATAAAAAAATGGGAATGAACATGGCCGCCAGCAATCCCGACGTCGTTAAGCAGGTAGATAATAATCTTGAAAATGTAATTAAAGATATTGAAAAGGGTGCTTTCCAAGAGTTTGGGCTATAAAAAAATTTGTGCAATTTCGCTTTTTGTCGTTGAGCGCTTATCTTGTCCTCATTCCCATCTTTGGTGCGCTGTAGTACATGATTCCGAAGGCTAGGAGTATCATTGCGATGTATACGTATGTGCTGAATTCTGGGACGGATTCGCCGCCTCCTGCAGGCTCAGTCATCCAATAAGAATCAAAATGTTCATTAATTTCTTCATCGTCGAACCCTTCAGTATGCAGATATATACCTGTGCTACTGCTCGTCGCCCACGCAACATTGTCCCTCTCTGTATTTGTGAATATCTCAGTATTGTCATCGTTCACTGTAGAGACAGTCCAGTTAGTACCACTGTCTGCACTATAAGCCATTTTTATTACTGGAGAGCTCACTGTTGACATGTCTGTAAAGAAAACATAGTCAGCGCCATTGTAAACAATGTCCACCGAATGCTGGATGCTTCCACCAATATCGGTCCCGCTATAAACAGTGTTTAGGTCCCATGTTCCACCATCTTTTTCCCCCATATAGATATAATCTGTACCGGATTCATTATCGCAAGCAAATGCAAAACGAGGGTCAGAACCATTCATATCCATACTTAGTTTATATTGACCAAAGGGTAACCCGGAGTTATAACATGAAACTGATGCGGCAATGGTTGTGGGCCCTGCCCAGGAAGAACCACCACTACTTCCAACATAAGATTGGATTCTATCGGCAGATTGAGTTGGTCTTGGCATGCTTACTACATGGACCGTTCCGGTAGTTGGGTCACCGGAAACTGCAGCTTTGTAACTTGTTCGAAGATTTGAATCATCAACAACTATACCAGCAGCGAAAGTATTGACGGCTGTCCCTTCATAATAATACATGCTGTTTGGCCCAGTACCACCAAAGCCTGTCCCAACCAGCGCAGGATAATCGTTTGAGAATAAATCTAATGAGAAATTAGGGATGTAGCCGTCTCCTGTAGTCAAAGCTCCTGTTGTTATGTCGTATGAACTTCCATTCCATATGGCTAAATTGAGATTGTGAGTCCCGCTTGGAGTAAACGGATAAGTAACATAGGCTATAACAGGATACCCTGAAGAGTTGATAGCCATATCTGCAGTAATCCCATAGTTAAACGTATCTGAGTTTGTAACGAACTTAGAACTTCCTCCTCCAAGATACGCCCAGGTTTGAGAAGATTGGGTGTATTTATAAACCTCAAGATACTCTTCAGTTCCTCCCTCGTTTTCAGTAGAACAAAGTGTGAAAATATCACCATTGCTGTGTGACTTCATAGCCATTGGGTCACAATTAGAATCAAACTCGTATGGTCCATCCACAGATGTATAATATGCAAATGTGCTTTGCATAAGAGTCATGCTTAGTAAAACAACAAGCAAGAGCATTGAGAGAAATTTTTTCATGTTTAAGAGGTTATGAGAATTTTTCGATTATTATTGTACAATAAATAAATAAATAAAAGGGGTGTGGGTCAAGCTTGGGGGGATGAGTGCACAAAAAAACGTTCGGAAAGATTCAACTCTGACCTTTGGCCTCCGCCAGCGCGGATTTTGGCTTGGAGACAGGCGTTTTTCAGGTTTCTGGTTTTTTATTTTTCCCCATTATGCTGAACAAACCCCATGTGAAAAAGTGTAATACTGGAATAAACAACACTAAGAATATTACCTCAAATATGTATAGTCCAAATCGCCCCCTGGCCATCAATTGAAATCTCCATGTTTTTATTGTTAAATCCCTCTTTTGGACTGGTAGTAAGAAAAAGTCTTACTTTTAGTTTACATCATGGCGTTTGTAAGGCAATCCCGAAGGGGGGGGGAAGGTTTCTCGTGGGCGGATAATAAAATTTTAAAAAAGTTTTAGAATTTTATTTTTTGCAGTTTTAAATGTGTTCCCCTGAGCTCTTTCATCCCTTTTACATCTGTGCAATAATCGTGGGTGTTAATTTATTTTCTAATATTGTTTTATGAATAAGTCTTTTCTTGTAACTCTTTTTGCTAGTTTTTTCCTGCTCTCCACTGTGATTTTTGCAGGAGGAAGTAGTTTTACAATTAAGGAAACCTCTTCTGGTGAGAAGGTGTTTCAAGCTGGAGAGAAAGGTGCAACTTTGGCTAATTTCACCATAAAACCTACCAATGCATCCATAGGGGATTTGGACACTCTAGGCTTGTCTATTATTTGTTCGGATGCGGTTATTGAATCTGCCAGTTTGTATCACGAAGGAGAGTTGGTTGATGAGGCGATTCTTAGCTCCTACACTCATAATACGGCCAATGAGCAATTAATGGTTTTTGCAAATGGCCCTGCTATGACTTATGGGGTGGAGAATAATCTTGAGATAAAAGTCGATTTTGTTGATGAGATTAATCATAGTTTTGTCAGCTGTAGACAATATAAAATCCTTTTTGAATATCTCAATGATGCTGACGAACAGGCTGTTTTAGACCATGACTCAGCTGGCCTTGGCGGGCTTGTGCTGGATCCGATATATTTTGATATTGATGAGGATGCTGAGGCCCAGTTTGAGGCAGGTGAAGTAGAAAAAGAACCAGTTATTATTGAATTTGGAGAAGAGGGGTTTGTGGAAATAGGGGAGTATACAATTGAATCGCCTAATGAAGGGCTATTGATTGATTCTATGCTTCTTACTTGTGAAAACGGAACTTTTAAAGACTTCAACCTAGAAGTTGGAGACGCGGACTATGCTCCTACCACTTTTACAGTTGATCAAATTTATCATATTGATCAGGTGAATGTTTTTAGAGATTTAGGGTTAGAGCTTGAAGCTGGCGTGCCACAAAATATTAACTTAATGGGGCAAATCTATAGCCATCAATACACACCCTATCTTAGTCCGGCTGAATGTGATCTGATTGCCATAGATGCATTTGATAAAACTGGAACATCCATCGATTATCGTTCAATACAGATTCAAGATTCGCATCGCGCTGTTAGGGTTTATCATCCCGATAATTTAACTGGTTTTGATGATGTATCTGATTCTCACCCAAATTATGATGCCGTAAAGTATCTTCGCCAATTTGGTATTGTGAATGGATATAGTGACGAGACTTTCCGCCCAGATAACGAAATTAGCCGGGCTGAATTTAGCAAAATGCTCATATATGTTTACGAATTTCTATACACGGACAGCATTTACCCAGAGGATTTAGACCAGAACTGTTTCAGTGATGTTGAGGAGGAAGAGTGGTATTCAAAAAGCGTTTGTGCTGCGAAGGATGCAGGGTGGGTTCAAGGATATCCAGATGAAACATTTAAACCAAACCAGCAGGTGAATTTTGTTGAAGCTTTAAAAATGACCTTGGTTTCTCAAAAATTCGAGGTAACGGATGGAGAGACTGTTTGGCATACTCCATATGTTGAAAAAGGGGAAGAAGTCGGAATTACCGCTCTTTCTGACAACAACTTGGACCTAGGAAAAATGATGACCCGCGGAGAAGTAAGCCAGATGATTTATGACGTTTTGGTTTATTTTGATTCTCATGGGTAAGAGCTAAGAATTTTTCATCTTTCTTTACAAAATTGGCGGTGTGTTTTAATATTCTCTCCATTTGTAATCTATATTTATGGAAAAAGGAATGAATCGTAGAGATTTTTTGAGGGGTGCGGGGGCTATGGCGGGAAGTGCGGCGCTGGCTTCTATGCTGCCTTTTGGGTGCAGTACTGCTAGGACGAAAACCGATTCCCTTGCTCATTTATTTAACAAAAAAGTCACTCCGCTTGTTGATCTGCATCGTCATTTTGAGGCGGGAATGAGCCCGGAAACCGTTGCGTATTTGGCTCAGAAAAATGGAGTCACACAGGTTCTTACTCGAAATGGGAAAGAATTAATTTCAGGCGTGGATGTTCAGGATCCGGATTCAATTCGGGCATATTATCGTAGTATTTTTGACGGTTTTGGTAAAAAAGGGGGATTTGTGAAGTTTTTGGACTCTCTAGGGCTTCCAGTGTCAACACTACACACCCTTGAAGACCTAAGATTTGCTGCTCGTGAGCAGATCCTTGAACAGGCAAGGGCTGGAAATATCCATACAGAATTGCGCGGATCACCATATACATATCAAGAATTTTTGAAGGAGCCGGCCACAATGGTTGAGGTCATTGAGGCGATTCGAGCGGGGATTGATGATGCCTATGTGCTGGAAGGGGCAAGTGGGGCACCTATTGCCTGTTTTAGCAGAAATAAGGCGGATAGATACGGACAGGAGGTCGTGGATGCAATCGTTGCTACACATTCCAAGGACAAACCTGTTGGTGGAGATATCGCCGGGGGTCCGGAAGGAAAATACCCACCAGCAATGTTTACACGGCTTATGGATCAACTCCGAGAGGCTGGAGCACCAATAACGATACATGCGGGCGAACAATCCAAATATCCAGATTTCAAGGAGACCCCTTCGTCTTTTGTTGTTGATGCTGTGAAAAAAGCTGGAGCACAAAGAATTGGGCATGGTCCTTCTTTGATTACCGATCCTTATGCGATGGATATGATGAGAGAGAGGGGAATACACATTGAATGTTGTCCGGTGAGCAATATGGCGCTGGGGTATGTTCCTATTGAGCGGCACCCCTATGCGGATTTCATGAAGCGAGGAATGTCTGCCTCTTTAAGCACAGATGATCCATTAATGTTCATGACTCCAAGTGTGAGAGATATTGTTGATGCCTACGGAAGGCCACTTCGAACGACCCCAGAGATGCTTGAAAAGTCCACTCAGATGGGTATTGAGGCGGCGTTTGTTACAGAAGAACGGAAGCAGGTGCTTAGGGAAAAATTGCGGGCTGCCTAAGGCGACTATGAAAGCGCGACTGTAACTGTTGGGCGGAAGCGTCCTTCGGGTGTAGCTTTTGATGAAGGAACTTTTTTTATTTTAAGCGTTCGTTTTTTTACAGTTCCGTCTTTGTTTTTTTCTACATGGACATAGGCAACAGCAGTATGGTCAACCATTGCTTTTGAGGTAAACATTTTCCCTAAAGATTTCATAAAACTATCTCCTTCTCTCCACCCCTTCTTGGGTGCTGCAGCTTCTATTTCACCCCTGCCTACTGCCGTCATTGTCACGTTTTTATCTCCTTCTGTATATGTGTCTAGGGCTGGCTTGTTGTTTTGAGCAGCTGCAATCTGAAGCAACATGTATCTTTTGTAGTCTGCCTTTTCTGTTACTTTTTCGAATTTTCTTTCAAACCAGTCATGTCTATCTGCCCATTTACCGCCTACTTTTTCCTCTAGGCTTTTATATGTAGGAGCCTTTGGTTTCGCCTGAGTGAAGGATATTTCCCATCCTGTAATAACTCCAGATGCAGATTCTGAATTTGTTGCGCCTCCACCTTCTGTGTCGGGATCTGGAGCTGGAAAAGGTGATCCTTCGCTGGCAGCTTCTCCTTGCCCTTCAGCCTGCTCGGTTTCCTGTTGGGCAGGTTGTTCGTTTTTACCAAGAATCCCGTCGACACCCTTGTCCATGCTTACCCCTGTTCCAGTCTTTTTAAATGCTTCTGTAAAATGACTTTCTGGAAGGTTTGGAATCAATTGCATAGACGCTGTTTCTCCCATAGCCTTGATTGCCTCCCACTGTTCAATGTTAATTTTCATCATAAATTCCTGTGCAGCAGGTGTCATTTTTGGCACATCCTTAGCTCCCACTCCTACTGCTCGCTCTGGCAATAGTTTTGATTTTTTCAAAACCGCTACAGCATTTGGAAACTGATTTTTTATGTGTTTGATTATTTCGTTCTGCAAATCTTCGTCTTTTTCAATTACCTGTATCAGTGCATCTGTTCTAGATTTTCTTTCATCTGCATGGTCCATCTCCTCTCCAAGCTCCCCTCTAAAAAGTTCTGCCAACTCTTCTTCCATTTCTGTTACTGTCTTGTCTTGCGAATTAAGAGCCTCAAGCAATGCAGTTCTGTGTAAATTCCATGCTTTAAAGTTTTTTGCTTTTACCGCCGCGTTTATTCCTGCCTCAGCACGAAGAATTGGGTTTTGGATTTCCTCTGCTGCTTCTGCCGATGGGGTGGCCACCTGTTGGCCATCAACATCTTCAAATTCAGCATCTATTACTCCATCGTCTTCAATTATCTCGGCATCAACTACCTCGGGAGACTGAACAGCAAGTGCTGCTCCTGATGCCCCAAGTATTTGTCTTGCTCTTTCTCTTATCGATTCACCTCCATCACTATAAAGCATTTCTGCCCCTGGGATTTCAACATCATCAGGGCTAGCTCCTGTCCTTCTTACCTCTTCTAAAACTCCCTCAACCGCTTCGTTAAAAGAATCGTCCACGTCGGCAGAAGGCGCCGCAGGCACGTGGACTACTGCAGATGGGGCTTGTGGGGCCGATGGGGGCTGTGGAGAAGATGGGCCGCTAGAACTTGCGGGTGAATTACCAGCAATTCGCTGTCTAACTTCTTCTCTAATTTTCTTTCCCTCCTGGAAGCTAGTGTCCTCACGCAACTTCATATCGTCCAGATCCTTCCCCTCCTTGTTCATACGCTCAATAATGCCAGAAATTTGTTCGTCGTGATCTTCTATCTTTCTTCTTCCTGTATCTGGAGCCATGGTAAATTGATTATTTCACCTAAATTATACCCATTTTCCTCCTTTTCGTCAAGACGCGTCAGTCGTTTTTCGAGGGGGTGTCAAAACGAGGCCCTTGGGGGTTGACATTTCTCGTGGTTTTGTTATAGTGATGTACTTCTTTTTTGTGGGTGCTCTCACTTTTGTGGCGGGCATGCGCTAAAGGAGAAGTTGTATCATTTGACAATTAGGCGACTTTTCTAAAAATTTTATAGGTTTGGCGAGTTTGGCAGTCTCAACTGCAGAGCTTCCTTGTGGTGTTTGATTAGGCTGGCGTGGTTATGCAAGGAGGTTGTGTTGTTGGGGCTGCCAATGCGGCGGTTCCCATTCTGTTTACGTCCTGACCGTGATGGTTGGGCAAACGAGGAGGTGCGAGATGTTCGGAATCAATCTGGGTGATGCGACGAAGGCGAAGATCAAGAGCGGTGCCAAGAAGAGCGGCGGTGTCTTGACCGTTCTGGCCATTCTGGTCTACCTGGTCGGAAACATGTTCACGGCGTTCCCGGGGTGGAAGCTCCAGGCGCTCCGCGGCGTGGATGCCGAAGTGGCAGAAGCTGGCATGGTGCCGGCGACGAGCGAGGAGACCCCCGAGGTCAACGAGCTCGACAACACGAAGGCCAAGCTGGTCGCGGCAGAGGGCAACCTGGCGACCGCGAAGGCCGAGGCCGAGAAGCTCGCGGCTGCCGTCAAGAAGGCTGAGGCCGCGAACGGGACCAGCGCGGAGCAGTTGGAAGCTGCACGGCGATCCATGGCCGCGGCAGGGTTAGGATTGGTTCGTCTTGAGAATGAGCGTGACTCCGCACGGGAGCAGCTCGAAGAGGCCGAGGCCGCCGTCAAGGAGGTCGAGGCTGAGCGCGACGAGGCCCTCAAGGCGCGTGCCGAAACCCTGCGTGAGCTCGATTCGCGTCCCACGAAGGACGAGGTCGACCGCCAGGTCGAGGCGCGTGTCCGGGCTGCCATGGGTGGTCAGGCAGCGACGTCCAACACGACGGCGTCCTCATGTTCCCTCGAGATGCGCGGCGGGAAGGCCCACAGGGGCAACTGCTCCGCGAAGATCTCGGCCGTCAAGGTTGAGGGGCGACAGCACGTCGTCTACTTCGCGGATGGAAAGAAGGCCAACTGCGGCCGCCTGCCCTCCGCCGGAACCGCGACCTGCACCTTTCAGTAGCCCGCGTCATGCGTGCTACGCCGGGGGTTCTCTCCGTGGTGCGAGCTCTGCCATCCTCCTCGTGAGTTGGAGCGGGGCGGCCCCTGTGGCCGCCCCGCTCCTCCTCTGGGGAAGTAGAAAAGTCGCCTATATCATACTGATGCGACTAAAGGCAGAGCTCTGACGAAAGTTGGAGCTCTTTTTCTTAAAAACAAAAAAATCCCCGGGGATTTTGGGGCACTGCAAGCCTTAAGAAAGCCATTTTGGCCAAAACTCACGAGAAAATAGTGGCGACGAAAACGCTTAACATTTGCCCCTTCCGAGCACTCAAAGTTTGTGATACATTCCTCGTGCAAAATAACTCAATAAAATGATATTTGATCACAATATTTCTCCGCTTCTTGCTGACTTTAATGGGCTTTCTGTACGATGGTATGGAGCGCTGTTTGCTTTCGGCCTAGTTGTGAATTATTTAATTGCTATTTGGGCTTTTAAACGCAATAAATGGCCACTAGCGCACCTTGAAAGCGTTGTAGTTTACCTGTTTTTTGGACTGGTTCTCGGGTCAAGACTCGGACATGTGATCTTTTATGAGCCTGTTTATTATTGGAATCACCTCAGCGAGGTTTTGCAGATTTGGAAGGGAGGACTTGCGAGTCATGGGGGAGTGATTGGTGTGCTTGTGGCTTATGCACTTTGGATAAAGATCCACAAAGTTCCATTCAATAAATATCTTGATGCGCTTGCGCTGGGAATGCCAGTAACGGCTGCCTGTGTAAGAATCGGGAATTTTTTTAATTCTGAAATTGTTGGATATCCAACAGGAGAGGGGAGCACCTCTGGAACATATGGAGTTATATTTAGGAGACTTGGTGAGAATTTTCCAAGGCATCCAGCACAGTTGTATGAGGCGGCGGTTTTGATCGCTGTATTTGTGGCTGCGTTTTGGGTTTATAGGAGGGGCGAGGGCCGAAAGGGCCGAGCCCATAGTCCTTATTTTGTCACCTTTTTCATTCTTCTAACATACTTCACAGGGCGCTTTTTCGTAGAATTTTTCAAAGATCTTCACACACTGCCAAAAGGCTTCCCGCTCTCTATGGGACAGCTACTTAGCCTTGTGCCGATCGCCCTTGGTGTGTACTATTTTGCCCGCATTTATCCAAAATATAAATAAACCCTTTTCCATGAAATATATCCTAAACATATGTCTTGTTTTTGCTTTGTTTACCATGTCTTTGCAGGTTGCAATGGCCGCTGACACCACCACAGACACAGCTCAAACAAATGGTGTCCAAATCATTCAGGTAAAGGGAATTGTTAGGGATATTTCAACTGCGCTGAAGGAGTCTCCTGAAGGAGGAGAAATTACTTCTGGTGGGCTCGTAGAGGGCTTATATCAAGAGCAAACTCTCGAGGTTGAGCTTCTTTCTGGTGACCACAAGGGGGAATTTGTACATGTCCTCAACAATGTCTACAACAACCCAATGGACGTAAACGCTGAAGAGGGCGATACACTTTTCCTTTATGCACAGGCGCGAAACGGGGTAATTGAAAACTACTCAATAAGAGATTTTTGGCACTCAGACGGCCTTATTTTTTGGGCGGTTATCTTTATGGCACTCGTTATTATTATTGGTGGAAAAGCCGGTCTCAAGGCAGTTGCGAGTCTTGGGGGATCGGTCATATTAATCTTCCTTGTTCTTCTTCCGGCAATAAAAAATGGATATAGTCCCGTTCCTGTTACCGTTGGAGTTGCCGCTCTAATCATTCTTGTTACTCACCTCATAATTACCGGAGTGAAAAGAAAATCCTGGGTTGCTATGCTGGGAACTCTTGGCGGTGTTATTGCGTCAGTTGGTTTTGTTTATATCATCAGCTATTTCGCAAATCTTTCCGGGCTTGGAACAGAGGATAGTAGAATTCTTGCAATCAACAGTCCCGACTATAATTTCATGGGAATTTTCTTTAGTGGAATTATCATCGGTGCGCTGGGAGCTGTTATGGATGTGGCAATTTCAATTTCTTCCGGGCTCAGCGAGGTGATAGAACATCACCCAAACATCTCTCGTAAGGAGCTAATTCGTTCTGGAATGAATATTGGAAAGGACATTATGGGAAGCATGATGAACACGCTTGTGTTTGCCTATATCGGATCTGCGATGATGTCTATCATCCTCTTTTATGTTCTTAAAACTAGCATGCTTGAGCTTCTTAATTATGGATTTATTGCAGAAGAGATCGCGAGGTCACTCGTTGGATCACTCGGACTACTTGCAACAATTCCGCTTACCGCTCTACTTGCGGGCTTTTTGATGACGAAAAAGAAGAAGGCCTAACACAAACAGCACCACTGAATTAATGGCTGAAGCTACGCAGTAAATGCATAGCGCTTTTATCACAAATATCTGTAAAAATGTCAGATAGATGGAGAAAAGAAATCCTGCCAATACAAGCGTGGGGATTGGTCGAACAAAAATTGCCTTCTTTGTGTCGAAATATAAGAGTGACGAAAGAAGGACGACCGCATAATAAATAAGCCCCAAAAGAGCCAGTGGAATCCCGAACATTATCGAATACTTGCTCTGTGCCACCTCGTTACATCCATCCAAAATTGCACAATTTAAATATGCCCCGGAATAGTGATTAACGGTAAGATAAAGCGCATCCATTGCTCCAAGAAAGGCAAAAACTGCAATCGCGAGAATTAACCAATTAGGTATTTTGCTCATCTAGTTTTTGTTTAATGATTGCACGAAGACCTTCGTATCCACCCTTGTTCTCAATCACTTCTCCATTCAAAATTATTGTTGGGGTGTAAGAAATTCCCACATCCTGTGCATGTTCATAGCTAGCATCTACGTTAGCCTCTTCGTTTTCCAAATCTTCTTCAAACTTGGCCATATCTAGCCCCAACTGCTCTGCATAAGAAATTACTGTGTCTTTAAATGCCCCCTTTGTGGAAGTAGACCATTCCTTCTGCCCGGCAAAAAGCAAATCATGCATCTCCCAAAATTTTTCCTGTCTTCCTGCCGCATTCGCCGCCTGTGCTGCCATATCCGCATGAAGGTGAATATTTCTCAAAGGAAAATGTCTATATGCAAGAACTATGTGTTGTTCAAACTCCTTCACTATATCGTTCAATACCTGTGAATAGTAGGAACATGCAGGACACTGAAAATCGCTGTATTCTATAAGCACAACAGCCGCTCCTGGAGTTCCTTTTACCCAGTCGCTATCCGAAATCTGGTCCGTAGTAATGTCCACGGAAGGCCCGTTGTCACCTGCACTTAGGACAATCTTCACCCCAATCACGACAATTAATATCGCAAGTACCCAAAACAGGATACGTTTTGTGTTTTTCTTCATGTTTACTGGTTGTTAATTTGAGTAATTTGTACCTGGGAAATGATTTCTTCCACAAAGTCCCCCAAGTAAGGAACAAAGCTGATTTGTGCTAATGCAAAAACGAAAATTCCTACCACGACACTGGCCCCAAGCACTGAACCGAAGCCCACCATGATCCCTTTCATAAATGAAAAGAACATGAATTTGTAGGGATTTGAAAAGACTCGTAGGAAATCCATATCTTTTAGTTTTTTTACCTCTTTTGCGAGTGAGCGCATCTCTTTGATGACTTGCTTCTCTGCTTTTAGTTGATCACTTTTCGCAGGCATGAGTATGAGAGTTTTATATTTTCACGTGGCATTATATAATCAGGGCATGAAAATTACCACAAAAAAGGGAGATATGGGCGAAACAGGCCTTTTTGACGGGACTCGCGTGAGCAAAGGCGACGTCTTGATGGATGCGCTGGGAGACCTAGATGAGCTGCAAGCAGTGATTGGATGGTGTCGCTGTGCGGAGGGAATTGAGGATGCGATCGCGGCTGGTCTTGAACGTGTAGAGGATTGCTTGTATGAGGCGATGGCTAGTGTTTCGGGAGCAGGGGAGAAGCTTAACGAAGAAAAGGTTGAGTTTTTGGAAGGAGAGATAGAGAAACATGAAAAAGATGGAGCTCTGCGAGAATTTGTTCGCCCAGGAAAAAACGAAATTTCGAGTAGGCTTCACATAGCCCGCACAGTTTGCAGAAGAGCGGAGCGGAGCTGTGTGAAAGCTGAAATTGGCGGGATTGTTGTGAAATATTTGAATCGACTTTCGGATTTATTGTTCATTCTTGCAGAAGCATAATTAACCCTAAAATTTTAGAAACATTTAAGATTTGGTTGCTATAGTAATTTATGAGTGCAGGGGGAAACGTTTCAACCCGCAAAAAATAAAATTCTAAAACTTTTTTAAAATTTTATTACAGCCGCCAAGAAACAGCTTACCCCTTCCTCCTATATTCCTGGAGCTAACCATTATCAAAAGTGAAGATGAAATTTTAGAAGAAATGATTCAGCAGGCTCGCCTCAAGTCGAGTATCGACGATTAGAGAATCGCTGGATTTTTAGAAAATTATTTTGTATGCTTACGTCCACTAAAAACTGTTGGAAATTATGAGGGAAGGAACACTAAATGTGCTAATTGGAGGGCCTGCGGGTGCGGGAATTGAGAAGTCGGGCAAAACTCTGACCACATCTTTTGTAAGAGGTGGATATTTTGTCTTTGCGAATGTTGAGCATATGTCACAGATTCGTGGAGGAAATAATTACCTAAGAATTCGTGTGGATAAGGTCCAGCACCAAAATCATATTGAGGAGATCGATATTATGGTTGCGATGGATCGCCAGACAATTGAGGATCATATAGGAGAAATGAGTGAGGGCGGGGTAGTGATTTATGACAATGAAATAGTGAAATTGGAGGAGGGGTTTGATGCGCGAGGAGCGCTAATGCTCGATGTCCCAATGAAAAACTTGGCTGTGGACAGGCTTGGAACGCCGATTATGGCGAATGTGATTGCTCTTGGAATTGTGTGTGGCCTGACAAACTATGACATTGATATGTTGAAGGGTGTTTTGGCTAAAACTTTTGCGAAAAAGGGTGAAGAAATTATTAAATTAAATGAAGATGCTGCGCAGATTGGATATGATTTTGTCCGCGATAAAGTAAGCGATTTTGCCGTGACAATGCCGGTGATTAGTCGTGATGAGGGCAGGATGTTCCTGATGGGGAATGATGCGTTTTGCATTGGAGCGATCAAGGCTGGAGTGAAATTCATCGGTGAATATCCAATGACGCCTTCCTCTTCTATCCTGCATTTTATGGCTAGATGGGGGAAGGAATATGGAATTGTGGTGAAACATGTGGAGGATGAAATCGCGGCCTGCGCGAGTATTATCGGAGCCGGTTTTGCCGGGGTTCGTGCCTTAACCGGAACTTCCGGTGGGGGATTTGCGCTTATGGGTGAGGCGATTGGGCTAGCTGCTATGAATGAGGTTCCAATTGTTGTGTGTAATGTGATGCGCCCCGGTCCTGCAACTGGACTGCCAACTCGAAGTGAGCAGGGGGATCTTCGTCAGGTGATTCATGCCGGGCAAGGGGATCCCGTGAAAATCGTACTACTGCCTGGAAGCGTTGAAGAAAGCGCTGAAATGGGGTTTGATTCTTTCAATCTTGCTGAAAAATATCAGCTACCAGTGATTGTGACTTATGACAAATATGCTGGGGAGGCCTACTACACTTGCGATGCCTTTGATTTCGGTGGACGAGAAGTTGATAGAGGAAAACTTCTTACACAGGCAGAGCTAGATAAAATTGATGATTACCAAAGATATTTACATACTGAGGATGGAATTTCGCCGCGTGTGATTCCGGGAATGAAGGGCGGAACTCATCGTGCAACAAGTGATGAGCACAATGAACATGGAGAGATGACTGAGGACGGGGAAAATCGCACAAAGATGGTGGACAAGCGGTTAAAGAAGGTTGAGTTGTCGCTGGAGGACACGCCAAAACCTATGATGATAGGGGATGATGATGCGGAAATTACATTTGTAACCTGGGGGTCTGCGAAAGCTGTGTGCATGGAAGCGGTGAAGGACTTGGGGAAGAAAGGAGTGAAGGCAAATATCCTGCAGATCAGAACTGCTTGGCCATTCCACACAAAAGGAGTGAAGGATGCGTTGGCAGCGAGCAAGCGGTTGGTTTTGGTTGAGCATAATGCCACTGCACAGATGGGCGGGCTGATTGCCGAGCACACCGGAGTAATTATTGAAGAGAAAATTTTGCGATACGATGGTCTTCCGATGACCTCAAAATATATTCTTGATCGACTATAAATGACTTGTTTGAACGATTTACAGACTAAACAATTCCCCAACTGGTGCCCAGGGTGTGGAGATTTTGGAATTCAGGCGGCGGTGAAGAATGCAATTGTAAAGATGGAGTTGAATCCAGCTCAGGTTGCAATTTCTACAGGAATTGGGTGTGGATCGAAGATTAATCAGTGGATTGAAACTTATGGTTTTGCAGGATTGCATGGGCGAGGGGTGCCGGTTGCGATGGGAATCAAACTCGCAAATCCTGACCTAACCGTAATGGCAATTGGAGGAGACGGGGATGGGTATGGAATTGGAATGGGCCACTTCATTAACACAATGCGAAGGAATTTGAATATCACTTATATTGTTCAGGATAATCAGACTTATGGGCTTACTCTTGGGCAAACTTCGCCAACGAGCGAGAAGGGGATGCCTGGGCCTTCAACTCCACATGGAGTAATCGAGGAGCCGGTAAATCCGATTCGTCTGGCATTGAGTAGCGATGCGACATTTGTTGCCCGTGGTTTTGCAGGAGACATTCCTCATCTGACAGATTTGATTGTTGCTGCCGTTCAGCACAAAGGGTTTTCTTTGATAGACGTGCTTCAGCCGTGTGCGACTTTTAATAAAATCAACACTCATCAATATTTTAGAGAAAGAGTATATAAGCTGGAGGAAGTTGAGGGGTATGATAAGGGCGATTTATTGAAGGCGTTTGAGGTTGCGGGGCAGGTTGGGGGAGAGATTGGTGGCGATAGTGGTGCCGAAGGTGGTGTCACCGCCGAGGTGGGACAGGCGGGGAAAATCCCGATTGGTATATTTTACCAAGTCGAAAAGCCAACTTACGAGGACAGCGAGCCTGGATATTCCAAGGGAAATCCGGTCGATGCCGACATTAGCACGGTGGATTTAGAGTCTATTTATGAGAGTTTGAGGTAGGGGGATGGCTGAGGTAGGGGGATGGCTGAGGTAGGGGTTGGCCGAGCTTGGGGCGATGGGTATTTTTTCGATATATGTAAAAAAGTAAAACTATTTTGTTTTTTTACTTTTTGAAATTATTGCTGCATTGCGCTGGAGGCCTTTTCGTTTTGCGCGCATGATTGGAGTGCCGGCGAATTGTTTGGTGAATTGTTCGTCGGTGGGGATGGTGAGGATTTTGGACAGGGGCAGTTGGTCGGCTGTAGCACTTGCGGAAGGTTGTACTGAGGGCTGAGGTTGTGCTGGTGGCTGAGGTTGTGCTGGTTTTTGGCGGCAGTTGTGAGGGCAAACTTCCTGGCAGATGTCGCACCCGAAAAGGGTCTTGGTTTTGCGCATTGCAATTGCGGTGGTGGATGGAATTTGTTCTGGATCCGGGTTGCGATTTTCGATGGTGTGATAGGCGAGGCACTTGCGGGCATCTATCACACCGGGGGATATTATGGCTCCGGCGGGGCATGCGTCGATGCAGCGAGTGCAGGAGCCGCAGGAGGAAAATGGTGTGGAAGGTTTTTGGTTGTATGAAGGTTGGCCAGAAAAAGAAAAATATGATTCGTTGGGGATAGCGGAAACTCTCGTGGAATTTTGTCCAAATGGCTTTCTTGTGCTGTTATTCCCTTGGTTTTCCCCGGGGAAAATTAAATCAAGAGTAGTAATTATCACCGCTAAGAACACCCATGAGCCAAATTCTTTCGTGATTAGGCAGGAGTTTTTGCCGATGTTCCCGAGGCCGGCCTGCTCAGCGTAGGCGCGTTCGAGGATTGGGCCGGTATCGATGTAGGACTTGGTAACGGCAGGTGGAGGTGTGGAGGTAACGCAAGTGGTCGATTTAGGGGGACTTGAAGGGGATAGGTGGCGCAAGTGGTCAAATTGGGGGGACTTGCCCGGGGAGTCCTCGGTTGCATGGTGATTGATCTCTTTTGCGAGCCCCTGAATGAATTCTTCAAGCTGGCGAAGGGGAGCGCGGAGCGCTTTGTGGTAGTCGCGGGAGCGAGCGTAGCGAGCGACGCGGGCGAAGCCAGGCTGAAGAGGGGAATTTTCACAGTAGTAATTTTTTGCCAGAACAATTACGGTTTTGGCACCGGGAAGAAGAAGGTCGATGTTGGTGCGAGGATTTTCTTTTTTCCCAACGGTGGCCGTATATGGGTGACCGTTGGGAGATTTTCCCAACGGTGTCGGTATATGAGGGACCGCTGGGGAAGAGTGTGAATCCGAACAGGAAGTGCGGGAACTCGAGCAGGAAGGGACCTTTCCCTCCATATACCCCATATCCGCGTGCATTCCTTCCTTAAGCCATTTTTGATAGGCTTCAATATAGTGGGGAGACAGTTTGGCAGGGGAAAATCCTACTAAATCGAAACCCAGGGATTTCGCATAAGCTTTTATTTCGGTTTGCATATGTGAAGTGGTGACACCTGTCATCGGAGAGATCACACCAGTAGTTTTTTCTTCCTTTTCTTTCATACATATATGCTCCAACATGTGCCAAGATAATGCAATCTGTTTTTCGCCTGCAGAGTTCACTTCCCCTCCTGAATTCTGTAAGATTACATCCTTTATCTTTCATCTGCCCATAATGCTGGAGAGAATCCCCGACAACCTGAAAGCCGAGTTCCAAAGAGCAAAAACAGCTTTAATGGCAGCACAAAATATTTGTATTATCTCCCACAGGAGTCCGGACGGGGATGCGATTGGGGCAAATTTGGCACTTAGACTCGGACTTGAGGCTTTTGGTAAAAATGTTGTTAGCGCAGACATTGATCCTATCCCTGAAAACAGCATCTTTCTCAAACATGCTAACACTTTTGTTTCCGCCTTTAACTACGATGATTTTGATGTAATTGTCAGCGTGGACTGTGGTGCTCTTAAGCTTGTTGGCTTCCACGAGAGCAAACCAGAGATTTTATCAGAGGAAAAACCTTTCATTAATTTTGACCACCACGAGTCCAATGACCTGTTTGGAACTATAAACCCAGTTGATCCGATGGCATGTGCAACCTGTTTTATCATGTATCAGTTCTATCATTATTGCGGATGGAGAATTTCGATTGATGCGGCAACAGCAATGCTCCATGGAATATATTTCGATACCGGTGGCATGATGCACAGCAATACAACGGCAGACGTTTTCCGAGTGGCTTCAGACCTAATGTCGAAGGGGGCAAATGTGAAAAAGACTGCGAAGGAACTTTTCCACACAACCCCGGTGAATAAATTAAGACTATGGGGAAGAATAATGGAACGAGCCTATGTAAACGACGACGGAGTGACGGTTTCGGCGGTTGAACAGAGCGATTACGAAGCCTGCAAGGCCGACTCAAACGACACAGGAGGCGTGATTGATTACCTTAATGCAGTTCCCGGAAGCAACTATTGCGTACTACTTAGTGAAGACTCTCAGGGTAAGGTAAAAGGCTCTCTCCGTACTCAGCGAAACGACGTCAACCTATCAGAGGTGGCTTCACAATGGGGAGGAGGAGGCCACCCAAAAGCCAGTGGATTTGGAATGAGCGGAAAACTCAAACCTGTAATGACCTGGCGCGTAGTTCCGGAAGATGGCGGAGAGGCACACGGGAATGAAATAAGGTTTTAGTTCACCTTGACCCGCACACGGTTTGCCCCTAAAATCCCTTCGATATGTCACCCAAAATAACTAAAAAACCTGCGAAGACAATCTTCGGCGGCAAAGTCGCCAAAGTCAAAAAGGTTTTGGTATTGGGGAGTGGAGCTCTTAAAATTGGTGAGGCGGGTGAGTTTGACTACTCCGGATCTCAGGCGATCAAAGCCCTAAAGGAAGAGGGGATTGAGACGGTTTTGGTTAATCCAAATATTGCAACCATCCAGACCAGCAAGGGCCTTGCGGATAAGATTTATTTCCTTCCTGTGAATGCACATTTTGTTGAACAGGTGATCAAAAAAGAGAAGCCTGACGGTCTTTTCTTGGCTTTTGGAGGACAAACTGCACTGAATTGTGGTGTCGAGCTGTGGAGAAAGGGATTGCTAGAAAAGTACAATCTGAAGGTTCTGGGAACTCCTGTAGATGTGATCGAACTAACTGAGGATCGCGCTCTTTTCAATAAAGCCCTAACAGAAATTGACGTAAAAATGCCTACGAGTTTTGCATGTACCACAAGGGCTCAGGCGATGACTGCGGCAAAAACTATTGGATTTCCGCTTATTATTCGTGCGGCATTTACACTTGGAGGAAAGGGAAGTGGTTTTGCTTACAACGAGAAAGAACTTTCTGACATGCTGGAAACGGCTTTTGCATACAGCCCTCAGGTTCTTGTTGAGGAAAATTTGAAAGGATGGAAAGAGGTGGAATATGAGGTTGTGCGGGATGCTTACGACAACTGCATCACCGTTTGTAATATGGAAAATTTTGATCCCCTAGGGATTCACACGGGAGAAAGTATCGTAATTGCTCCTTCACAAACACTTACAAATAGCGAATATCATAAACTGCGTGAACTTGCGATAAAGGTGATTCGTCATCTTGGAATCGTGGGTGAGTGTAATATTCAGTATGCGCTCGATCCGAAGTCTGAGGACTATCGAGTGATCGAGGTAAATGCGAGGCTAAGTCGGTCTTCCGCGCTTGCTTCCAAGGCTACTGGTTATCCACTTGCTCATGTGGCGGCTAAATTGGCTCTTGGATATAGCCTTCCTGAGTTGAAAAATGCAGTTACAAAGACAACTACTGCGTGTTTTGAACCGGCGCTTGATTATGTTGCACTAAAAATCCCGCGTTGGGATCTCAACAAATTCCGCATGGTTTCGAAGGAAATTACTAGTGAGATGAAATCCGTAGGAGAGATAATGGCGCTTGGACGAAGTTTTGAGGAGGTTGTGCAGAAGGGGCTCCGAATGTTGCAGGTAGGCCTTCATGGGCTGTTTGCAAATGAGGATGTGCAGATTAGAAGCGATGAAATTGAGGCGGATATTGTGCGTCCGACACCAAAGCGAATTTTGGTGATTGCCGCTGCGCTAAAGGAAGGATGGACTGTTGAAAAAATTGCAAAAATTTCAGGAATCGACAAATGGTTCCTTGAAAAACTGAAAAATATTGTTGATCTAAGCAAAGATATTAAGAAGGCAAAAAAGCTTACCCCGGCGCTTATGCTAGAGGGAAAGAAGAAGGGGTTTTCGGATAAGCAACTTGCCTATCTTCGAAAAACTGAGGAGCTGAAAATTCGTGCAGAGCGTAAAAAAATGGGGATTCTTCCCTCCATCAAACAAATCGACACAATGGCGGCGGAGTATCCAGCAAGCACAAATTATCTTTATGTTACATATCACGGAGATAAGAATGATGTTGTTGCCGGCAACCGCAAAAAAATGGTGGTGCTTGGAAGTGGGGCATACTGCATCGGGTCGTCCGTGGAGTTTGATTGGTGCTGTGTAAATGCCGTAAAGACGGCTGCGAAGGAGAAATACGAGACGATAATGATCAACTATAATCCTGAAACTGTTTCGACCGATTACGACACCTGCGACAAATTATATTTTGACGAGCTTTCGCTGGAACGCGTTTTGGATATTTACGAATTTGAAAATGGAGGAATTGAAGGAAAGAGCATCGAGGGGGTAATTGTGTCTACAGGTGGCCAGGTTCCCAACAATCTGGCATTAAAACTTCACAAGATAGGGGTGCGAATTCTGGGAACTGCACCCGAAAATATTGATCGTGCTGAAAATCGGCATAAATTTTCAGGGATGCTGGATAAGCTAGAAGTGGATCAGCCAAAATGGCAGGAACTTGCTAGGCTGGAAGACATTTATACGTTTGCGGACGAGGTTGAGTATCCAGTTTTGGTGCGGCCTTCTTACGTTCTTTCGGGAGCGGCAATGAGCGTGGCATACAACAAAGAGGATCTTCAAAATTTCCTTGGAAAAGCTGTGAAAATTTCAAAAGAGGCACCGGTTGTGGTTTCAAAATTTGAACTTGGTGCGAAAGAAATTGAGATTGATGCGGTTGCACACAAAGGAAAACTTGTGATCTATGCAATTGCAGAGCACATCGAAAATGCAGGAGTCCACAGTGGGGATGCGACGATTGTCCTTCCTCCACAAAAACTATACATCGAGACGATAAGGAGAATTAAAGTTATTGCGAAAAAAATTGCGAAAGAATTAGATATTTCCGGACCATTCAATATTCAGTTTTTGGCAAAAAGCAACCGTGTAATGGTGATTGAGTGTAATCTTCGTGCAAGTCGAAGCTTCCCCTTCTCTTCAAAAGTTACTGGATATAATTTTATTGAAATTGCGACTGAATCTATGATTGCAGCTAGTACAGGAAGATATTCTACAGAGGCGAAAAAAATGCTTACATATGCTGATTATAAGACCTTGGACCTGGACCACGTTGGAGTAAAAGCACCACAATTTAGCTTCCCAAGACTTAAGGGAGCGGATCCCGTACTTGGTGTTGAAATGGCATCTACCGGTGAGGTTGCATGTTTTGGGGAAGACCTGGAAGAGGCATTCTTAAAATCAATGATAAGTGTGGGATTTGAACTACCAAAAAAGGGGATTTTGTTTAGTGTTGGAGGAGTTGAGGCAAAGGCGGACATCCTTCCTTGTGTAAAAAAATTCATTGAAATGGGATTCAAAATCTTTGCAACAGAGGGGACTGCGGAATTTTTGAAAGAGCAGGGAGTGAAGTGTAAAAAAATTGCAAAAATTTCCAATAAAAAAACCGGCGAAGATGACGTTGTAAGCGTAATGATCGATAAAAAAGTCGACCTAATTGTAAACATTCCAAAAAACTACAGCCGCTCGATTGTAACCGATGGCTACTTGATCAGACGTCGCTCAGTTGACCTAAACATCCCACTAATCACCAACGTGCAAGTAGCGGGAATTATGGCTGGCGCGTTGAATAAATACGGCCTTGAGGACCTTCTGGTAAAGGATGTGGATAGCTATTTTTAGGCTTCCATCGCGTCTAGCGCGTCGTCTCGTGTGCTTGTTACTTGAAGCCAGATTTGGCCGTCTTCTGTTTGCTCCCATTCCTGGAAGGCTCGGAGTTTTTCTTTCATTCTTGTCACAAACGCCTCGGCTCTTTTGTAATATGAATCGCAGGGGAGCTCTAGTTGTGCACTTTTAACCTGTTCGGTTGGGTCAAATTTCTCGAGAGGAGTTACTCCACCTTCCTCAACCTGCCTTGCAACCCCTTTTGGATGAAGTGTGTAGTTTTGAATTGCAGCCACCCAGTTACGAATTATTCTTCGTGTTTCTTTTATTAAAATCTGCCTTTGACTCGTTTTTTGCGAAATGCTACCAAGGCCGCGAGTTAATTGGCTAGCCTCCTCTCCATCTCTCCTGTTAAACACCAATTCTTTCGGAGGAGTAATTTGGTCCATCCTTCTTGGTGTCACCACCCTCAAAACTGGTGGATTCTGGTCTTCTGGTTGATCTGGAGACTCACTCATCTTAGTTGTTTTTGTTGTTGTTTCTTGTTTATTATACGTGTTTTTTGGGGTTTGGGCAAGGCGGCGACGTATGCTAAAAACTGCTCTCTACGAGGGGTAGATGCCTTATCGTGCTTTCTTCTTAAATCCTGCGTGATTTGATGTGTTTTATATTATGATTTTGCATGGATTTGCTCAATATTTGAGAAGGCCCTTGGAAGGAACTCATAAGGGGGAAGTAAAATATTTGGCAAAGTTGATCCATCTCTATAGAATGGCGGGGCTTAATACTGATTATTACTATTTTTACTATGACTGAAATACAGAAAAACACGCCGAAGCTGAAAAAGGGTTTGGCACAAATGCTTAAAGGGGGAGTTATTATGGATGTTGTGAATGCCGAGCAGGCGAAGATTGCGGAGGATGCGGGAGCAGTTGCCGTGATGGCGCTGGAGCGTGTTCCTTCCGATATTCGGCGAGATGGGGGAGTTGCGAGGATGAGTGATCCGAAAATGATTAAGGAAATCATGGCAGTTTCGAGTATTCCAGTTATGGCAAAGGTGCGTATTGGACATTTTGTGGAGGCGCAGATTTTGGAGGCACTGGGGGTGGATTATATTGATGAGAGTGAGGTTTTGACACCGGCGGACGAGCAGTTTCATGTGGACAAAAGTAATTTTAAGGTGCCGTTTGTGTGTGGTGCTAGGAATCTGGGTGAGGCTTTGCGAAGGATAGAAGAGGGCGCTTGTATGATTAGAACAAAGGGCGAGGCCGGAACTGGAAATGTTGTTGAGGCGGTTCGTCATATGCGTGCCATTAGTAGTGAAATTGAGGCATTGAAGGATATGACCGAGACCGAACTCGAGAAATTTGCGAAGAGCGAGAGGATTTCGATTGAAACTGTTAAGGAAACTCGTGAGCTTGGAAAACTTTCTGTAGTGAATTTTGCTGCTGGGGGGATTGCCACTCCTGCTGATGCCGCACTGATGATGCAGCTTGGCTGTGACGGGATTTTTGTGGGAAGTGGGATATTCAAGAGTTCTGACCCTGCAGGACGCGCTAAGGCAATCGTCGAAGCCGTGATGCACTATGACAAGCCGGCCGTTGTGGCAAAATGCTCTGAGGGGCTTGGGGAGGCAATGGCAAGCCTGGAAATCGACAAATTGGAGGATAAATATGCAGATAGAGGATGGTAAAAATTGGCATTTTAGACATTCAGGGGTCGGTTGAGGAGCATTTGGCGATGCTTGGGCGTTTGGGTGTGGAGGTTGTTTTGGTGAAGGAGGCGGGGGATTTAGAGGGGCTGGATGGGCTTATTCTTCCCGGAGGAGAGAGCACTACTATTGGAAAATTGTTGGTTAGATTTGGGTTGAAAGATGCAATCGTAGTACGAGTTAGTGAAGGAATGGCCGTTTGGGGAACGTGTGCGGGGGCTATCTTGTTGGCTCGAGAAGTAAGTGGAGGAGAGGTAGAGGGGCTTAAGCTGATGGATATTTGCGTTGAGAGAAATGCGTATGGCGCGCAACTGGACAGCTTTGAGTCGTCGGTGGTGTTTGGTGGTGCTGGTTTTGAGAAGGGGAAGGAGATGGAGGTGCCAGCGATTTTTATACGTGCTCCAAAAATCCTTTCTGTAGGAAAAGGTGTTGAAATTTTGGCGAAGGAAGGAAAAGCGGAAAGTGGAAATATTGTTGCAGCAAAGGAGGGAAATATGATGGTTACAACTTTTCATCCTGAGCTATCTGAAGATCTGACCGTCCATCAATATTTCTTGAAGATATGCGGTCTATAAGCGGGCGTCTTATTTACGCGTACATACTAGGCGTATTCCTCGGTACTTGTCAATCCCTGTTTTGATATGCGTTTGTGTTTAGCTTGTCTTTAGCGGGGTGGGTTTCTACAATCCTGGTGATGTCAAAATTTCTTCCAAAATCAATTAGAACGCTTATCGATGAGTTTGCTCGCCTTCCGGGTATTGGCCCAAAATCGGCTCAAAGACTTGCGATGCACCTACTTCACTCTCCTCATGGGCGGCTAAAAACGCTTGGGGATAGTGTTCTTGGACTGAAGGATAATATTGTTTTTTGTAGTGCGTGTTGGAATATTGCCGAAGAAAATCCATGTCCGGTGTGCTGTGATGAATCTCGAGATCGAAGCATAATTTGTGTAGTCGAAGAAGTTTTAGACGCAGCGGCACTTGAAAAAACTCGGGAATTTAATGGCCTTTATCATGTTCTGCATGGTGCGCTTTCCCCTGTGGATGGTGTTGGGCCAGACCAGTTAAAGATGGAGGAGCTTTTTGCAAGAGTTAGAGAGGGGGAGGGCGTGGTGAAGGAGCTTATCCTTGCGACAAATCCAAGCCTTGAGGGAGAGGCGACAGCTCTTTATATTCAGCGTCATCTTCTTGGTTCTAGTGTTAAAGTGACGCGAATTGCGCGTGGGTTGCCGGTTGGCGGAGACCTTGAATATGCTGACGAGGTAACCCTTAGTCGTGCTCTAAGTGGGAGAGGGGATTTTTGATAGAGACTGAAGTCCCCGTTTTTGGAGGACTTGCGGGGGAAAGGTTGGGCAAGTGGCGGTTTTTGGAGGACTTGCGGGGTTAGGCGTGAGTGGCGGTGAAGATGGCGGGGCCGGAGCCAGAGAGGTGGTAGTTTTCGGGGACGGGGAGGAGTGTTTCGAAGTCGTTGTGGAGGTTTGCGATTATGGCGGAGGCCTCTTTGTCTTTTATCGCTTGGATGAGGGCTTGGGTTTTTGCTTTGTTTTGTCCGCATTTTGAAAGATCGAGAGATGCGTACATTTGTTCGGTTTTATTTGGGATTGTTTGGTGATTTTTCGGTATCTGTGGCAGAAACTGAACACATTCAATTCGAGGAAGTGGTGTGATTTTTTCTCCAAAGTGAGCTCCCAGTGCAGTTCCGCCATATATAAAGAATGGGACGTCGCAGCCGAGGGGGGCGGCGAGGAGGGCTAACTGTTCTTTGGTTTGACCGAGTTTCCATAGGTCGTTGAGGGCTTTTATTACAGTTGCGGCATCCGACGAGCCGCCCCCCAACCCCGCTGAAAGCGGAATGTGTTTCTTTATCTCAATCTCCACATGCCTATCTATTCCAAATTCTTTTTTCACAAGTTGAAGTGCCTTGAACGCAAGGTTTTCATTTTTGGGTACTTGGTTTTTGCCTTCGCCTGCTATTGACTCATTGTTTGTTTCTCGCACTTCATAAATTTTTATCTCATCCGCGAATGTATAGTCGGCTTGAAACACCGTCTGAATTTCATGGTAACCAGAAGGCGTGCGACCAAGCACGTCTAGACATAAATTTAGTTTTGCGGGAGCAAGATATTCCATATTTCTTTAATTCCTTGATTTTCGTTGACTTGCGTCACTTTGTTGTGCGCCTATTGTGTAGTTTGGAGGTTGATTAGTCAAACTTTCCGCAATGAGGCTATCGCGAAGCATTGGAGGCCGAGGCCTTCACCGAAAACAGTGCATTTTTCCCCAGAGGTTGCGGTTATTCCAATACGCGCAGGGGGGACACCAAGGATTGCTGAGAGGGATTTTTTGAGCCTTGGTACAAGTGGGTCAATTTGTGGATGAGCCCCTTCTATCATCAAGCCCAGGCTATTTACTTTGAATTTTTCCTTTTTTATTTTTTCAAGAACAAATTTTACATATATTTCACTGTTTTTTTCACCACCTTCGCACATTTCGTCGGCATAAAATCCAATCGACATGTCTCCAATTGCCTGAGACAAGGCGTTGAAAACTGCATGCAAAACTACGTCTCCATCTGAATTTGCCTTTAATTTGAACTCGTCTTTTATCTTTACCCCTCCAAGCACGAGCCCCTTCTTTTCCTCCTCAAACATGTGGCTATCCTGCCCAATTCCAACCCTGAAATCCTCCGGCACGTCTCCAAGCACCATGCGAAGTCTTGCTAGGTCCGCCTGTGTTGTTATTTTAAAATTGTCTTCATGTGCCTCAACCATCACAACTTTTTGACCGATGGCCTCGAGCATCATTGCCTCATCTGTAACTTCGAGCTTCTTCTTTTTCGTATTATTCAGCGCTTTTTTCATCAACTTAACAGTTGCGGCCTGTGGAGTTTCAGCAGTAAACAATTTCTTCCTGTCATGTGTTTTTGTAATCTCAGCCCCCTTTGTTTCCTTTACTGTAGAAGTTATTTTGTGTCCAACTATACAGGCACCATGTTCCTCAGAATTTTTTATTACTTTACTAATTTCATCAGCAGAGGGAAGGGGATTCGCCCCATTATGCACAAGCACAACATCCTTGTCCTTCGAATACTTTGTGAGCTCTTCCAGCCCTTTCCCAACAGAGTTTTGTCGCGCCAGACTACCCAAAATCACCTTTCGCACCTTTGGGAAGTGATAAAACTTGATCATTTTGCTAATTTCTTCCTTGTTCTGCTTGTTCGCCACCACAATCACATTGTCGATTTCTGGGTGATCGTTGAAAGCCATCAGGGAATGATAAAGGATCGGTTTTCCCGCAACAGAAAGCAGCATTTTGTCCTGTCTCATGCTCATTCTTTGCCCCTGTCCTGCCGCCAATATAATCGCGTGATTCATTTCTAATAATTATTATAATTTGATTTTATCAAAAACGGCTAAATGAAGCCAGCAAGACTTGCTTTTTACCTAAAATGTGGTTTAATTAATAGATTGGATAATTGAATTTTATGTCTGCAATTATGTCGCCAAAACTAGATGAAAGGGCCATTGATGATGAGCAGATTCAGCAAGCAGTAAGGTTTGTGGAGAAAAACAAGGACAGGTTAATTACACTAATAGGGAACGACACTATTGCTTCTTTCGAAGAGGCGATTGCTATATATACTCGCTCTCTTGAGCATCTTGACTATCCAGATTCGGCAATTGCCGATATTGCTGCGCTTACCTCTATTAATGCTCGCGCAATTTATTCGCATGTTGAGGAGGCAGAGGTATCAGAGGCCGAAAAGGCCGAACTAAAAGCAGAGATTGATTCTATTCGAGGCCGTATTGGAAAGCTAGAAAATGTTAAAGATTTTCTTGAGAAAAAGAATGCAGAACTGGAGGTAGCTGCCTTCACGGATGAACTTACACAAACCTATAATTTTAAAGGGTTGAAGGCAATTGAGGGATCTCTTTTTGATCGATGCCGAGAGGAAGGAAAGCCTCTTTCTCTCTTATTCCTAGATCTAGACCACTTCAAATCCGTTAACGACACCTATGGTCACGGGGTAGGGGATAAGGTTCTTTCCCAGTTTTCAAAAATTGTCTGCGAAACACTGCGTGGCTACGATGTTCCCTTTCGCGGAAAGCCATATGGAGACATTGAAATGGGAGCATTTTCTCGTCCGGGAGGAGAGGAATTTATTGTCTTGATGCCATACTCAACCCTAGAGGAGGCCGCATCTGCTGCTGAGCGTATCAGAAAAAAACTTGAACAATCTACCATAGACGTCGTAACTGCAACAGGAGAGAAGCTGTCCTTGAACATTACCTGTTCTGTTGGGGTTTCCTCCACTCTTGATTCCGATCAGGACATTAAGTTGTCAAAAGAAATCGCCGACAAAGCCCTCCAGGAAGCCAAGGACAAAGAAGAGGGGGGAAGAAACATGGTTGTGGTTGCCGATCGTGGAGAGGATGTTGGTATTAATTATAAATATTATTCTGAAGAAAAAGATCCTGACAGAAAAATTATTCCAAAAAGAGAAAGGGGAGAAAAAATTAAAGATCCCGAGGTTGGTGGTGTTGTCGGCTGGATGCGTTCTAGAGCCGATCGAGTATTGAAAACACTTCTAGGAAGGTAATTTTCCCATTTAGGAATTTCTGAATAGTCGCTTCTTCTTTTTTGAGGAAGGACTTCATGTTTTTTGGGTCTCGGCGGAAGGCGGCGAGGACGATTTTTATTCCTGGGAAGGTTTTGTGGTCGGGGAGTGTGGATAAGCGGGAGGGGGTGATTGGGCGGATTCTTTCATCGCTTCCAGAGGGGCAATTTTGTACTGCATCAAATGCGTTCTCTATATGCTCGCGCATGTCGGGAGGGCTTACATATGCGATTGGTGCGGGTTCACCTTTAAACTTTACAGCTCCGTGTATTTGGCTATCTGGTTCGATGAAAACTTTGATTTTAGTGAAGGGAAGGTTAAAAAGATAATGGGCTTCCACAACTTCGAGGCCTTTGTTGAGGAGGGTGGCTGATTCGATAGAGATTTTTGCGCCCATGCTCCAGGTAGGGTGGGCGAGGGCTTGGGCAGGAGTTGCGTTTTGTAGCTGTTTGCGTGTTTGCCCCAAGAAAGGACCTCCCGAGCAGGGAAGATAAATTTCTTGTGGGGTTTTGTCGGGATGTTGCCGCAAAATTTCGTAAATTGCATTGTGCTCTGAGTCGAGGGGAATGAGATTGGAATGACGGCTGACGGGAGTGGCTCGAGAAAATCCCCGGGGATTTTGGGATGGTTGTTGGCTAGAGAAAGCTGTTTTACTGTTTTTTGACTTTGCCAATTTCATGACTTTCTTTCCGTCCGCAACAAGCGACTCCTTGTTCCCGAGGAGAAGTGTATTCCCGGCCTTGAGGGCAGCGATAGTTGGTGCGATTCCGGCTGTTCCGGAGAGGACGTTGACGATGATGGCGCGAGCAGAGCGAGCGCCACCCCCGGAGGGGGCGCCGAGCGAAGCGAGGCGCTTAAGTTCTTTAGCGCTGGATTCTGAAACAAGCACCACGTTCTTTTTTGGCACCCCAAATTCTTTTGCCTGCGCCCTCAAAAGCACTTTGTTTTTGTTTGCTGAAAGTCCCACCACTTTGAAATGGGCCTTCATCTTTCTTAACACCTCTACTGTTTGTGTTCCCAGTGATCCGGTGGACCCAAGGACTACTACGTTTTTCATGTTTTTCTTTTACTCCTGAGAAACTTTTGACATGTTGACGAAAGATTTACAACACTTTTTGAGATAATAGACTTTTTCTCGCAAAATTTGAGTGATATAATTCGACCCCAAAATATTAGAAATTATGAAAACTGAGGATAAAATTGAAATTGCAGAGATAGTTCGCGCGGTTATGCGTGAAGAGCTTGGAGGACAGACTTTTCAGGACGCATTTAGTAAGTTTGCCACCAAGGACGACCTGGAGGGCTTAGCGAAAAAGTATGACTTTGACAACATGCTCACCAAGGATGACCTAGATGCCTTAGCCAAAAAGTATGACTTTGACAACATGGTCACAAAAGACGACCTCAAGGGCTTTGCCACAAAAGACGACATCAAAAACATGGCAACCAAAGATGACATCAAGGGCTTTGCCACAACTGATGCCCTGTTAAGTTTTAGGGACTATTTCCAAGAAGAAATCGAGGATTTGCGTGTAGAAATGAGGACCGATATGCTCAGCAGAAAGGATTTTTTCGATTATATGACCATGTTTGAAGATGCACTTCAGGAAATGCGTGACCATAGGACCGGCAGACTGCTGTCAGAAAAGCAACTTGCCACTATGGATGACAAGGTTGCAAATCATGAAAATAGAATTCGCGTACTAGAACGTCATTCTGCTTGACTTTTATGGGCATTTTACTTAATATCCGTAGGCTTTCTCAAGGCTCTGTATGCCTTTTTTAACATTAATTGAAACTATATCACTAAGCGATTACGCGCAAACCAGCGAATAAAAGCTCTAACTGTAAGGCTTATCGGCGACGATGGCACTCAGTACGGAATCATGGCCACAGATAAAGCTATGGCTCTCGCAACAGAAAAAGAACTTGATCTCGTGGAGGTGGCTCCTAATGTAAATCCTCCGGTTTGTAAGATAATGGACTACGGAAAACATCAATATCATCAGAAAAAGGTTGAGACAAAGCACAGAAAGATGCAAAAGAAGACCGAGATAAAAGGTGTGCGAATCGGATTCAAAACTGGACAGCACGACCTAGAAGTAAAGCAGAAACAGGCAAAAAAATTCCTAGAGGCAGGGAACGTTGTGAAGGTATCGCTCATCTTCCGAGGAAGAGAGGCGGCATACAAGCACATTGCAAGGGAAAAAATGGTAGAGTTTCACAAAGGCCTAGAAGAGCTTTGTACCCTTGATCAGTCCCCAAAGGGCCAAGGAAATACACTAATTATGATTCTAACTCCTAATAAAACATGAAAGCCAAGACACATAGCGGACTAAAAAAACGAATAAAAGTAAGAAATAGTGGATCTATTTCAGTTCGAAAATCATGCAAAAATCACTTGTTAGACAACAAGTCTAAGAAACAGAAGAAAGCTTTTGCAGATGGAATGCCTGTAGACAGTACAAGAATGCAGTCAATCCGAAGACTAATGCCAGGAACAGTGAAACTAAGAACCAAAAAAGTATAAACATTTTAACTTAATATAAAATGACTAGGGTAAAAAGAGGCGAAACAGCCCACCGTAGGCACCGAGAAGTCGTTAAGGCAGCCAAAGGTTACAGAGGTCTGAGATCAAAAACATTTTCTCAAGCCAAGAATGCAGTCATGAAAGCGGGAATGCATGCATATACGCATCGCAGAACTCGAAAACGAGACTTCAGACGCCTTTGGATCAGCAGAATTAACGCAGCGTGCCGAGCAGAAGGAATCGCATATAGTCGATTCATCGATGCTATGACAAAGAAAGGCGTAACGATTAACCGCAAAATGCTTGCCGAGCTTGCTGTAAACAATGCAGATGCTTTTAAAGCAGTTCTTGAAGCGGTAAAATAGACAGTTTGTCTTTATGGAAACACAGGGGGTTTAGGACTAAAATTTCCCAAGGTTACCACGAAGCAATGTTTGTATTTAAACAAAAAAAAGAGAGAGCCGATAAGCTCTCTCTTTTTAAATTTTAAAGCTGAAGCTTATGGCTGAATGATTTTCACCGATTCAATTAATACATCTTCAAGTGGTTTGTCTCCAGATGCAGTTGGGAGTGTTGCGATTTTTTCTACCACTGTCATGTCAAGAGCCTGTCCAAAAATTGTGTGATTTCCATCTAGCCAGTCTGTTCCTTCTTCCTTTTGAACAATGAAAAACTGGCTTCCTCCTGTTCCTTTTCCTGCATTTGCCATTGAAACCGCGCCATAAACATGAGAAAGGTCGTCGTGGAATTCTTCCTCTAGATATGTTCCTGGCCCTTTATAGCTGTACCCTCCTGTTCCGTTCTTGTTCTCAAAGTCTCCACCTTGGATCATAAAGTCTTCAATGACTCTGTGGAAGGGGACATCCTCATATCGTCCCTCCTCTGCGTGAGTGATGAAGTTCTTTACTGTCTCCGGTGTTTTGTCCTCAAAAAGCTCGATTCTAATTTCTCCGTGAGTTGTTTTTAGCACCGCTAATGGGTTTGACCCCTCATAGCCAACTCCTCCATCGTCTGTGCTGCCGCCATCTGTTCCGCATCCTGCCATAAGTATGGTTGTTAGGGATAAAATAAGTAGTGAAAGTGTGAATTTCTTCATTTTTCATGGGTTAAATGTGCGAAAATTCTATCATTATTTTGCAAAATGTGGTAATTTTTTCCGGAATTTTAACGGGCAATATGAAATCTTTACTAAGACGAGTGGTTCTTTTTACTTTGAAACGGCTCGCAAAGAAAAAGCTTAAAAAGTTTAAAGGAAAGGTGATTGGTGTAACCGGCTCAGTTGGAAAGACCAGTACAAAAGATGCGATTTATACTGTTCTTAATTCCCAGTTTAGCGTTAAGAGAAGCCTTAAAAGCATGAACAGTGAATTTGGGCTTCTTCTTACAATTCTAGACATTGAAAGTGGATACAGCTCTGCGCTTAAGTGGACATGGTTGCTACTAAAGGCTTTTTATCATTCTCTTTTTGCAGACCATGCTGAGATTTTGCTTCTTGAACTTGGCGTGGACAAGCCAAAAGATATGAATTTCCTCCTCTCTGTGGTTAGGCCGGACATTGCAGTAATGACAAATATTGCGCCAGTTCACCTTGAAGAGGGACAGTTTAAGAATCTGGAAGAGATTTTTGAGGAAAAAAGGAAACTTGTGGACAAGATGAAGGAAGGAGGAACTGCGATTTTGAACATCGACAATCCTTTTATTGAAAAATTGGCAAAAGAAAAGGGGAAAAAGGGGACTGTTACTTATGGAAAAAATGAAAATGCCGACTATCATGCAAGTAAAATTGAGCAAAGTGTTGAAGGGCTTAGATTCCTAATTACACACAAGGCAGATAGATACGAGGCATCTGCCGCTGTTCTTGGGGAATACCAGATTTCGGTTATGATGCCGGCGATTATTTGTGCGAATCTTTTAGAGATGGAGATGGGGGCGGCGCTTGGGGCCCTTACAAAATACACACTTCCACCAGGAAGAATGAATATCGTTGATGGAAAAAATGAAACCACAATTATTGATAGTACTTATAATTCTTCTCCTGATGCCCTAAAGGAGGCCCTTAAAATCCTTAAGTCTATTGGGGAGGGGCATCGTAAAGTTGCCGTGCTTGGAAACATGAATGAGCTTGGCGAGGAGAGCGAGCGTTTGCATCGTGTTGTGGGCGAATCTATACCTAAATATGCAGACATTCTTTTAACCGTTGGTCCTGATGCAAAACTCTTCGCAGAGGAGGCGATTAAAAATGGGATGGAAGAGAAAAATGTAAAAATTTGCACAAGTGCGCAGGCTGCTGCAGAATATTACGAGGAGATTATGAAAAAGGGAGATGTGGTTTTGGCGAAAGGTTCTCAAAATAAAGTTAGACTTGAGAGGTTTGTTAAGGCTATAATGGACCGCCCTGAGGAGGCCAAGGCGTTACTGGTTCGTCAGGAGAAGGAATGGGACTTAAAGCTCTAACATGAAATACAACTGGTCGATAATTGGTCACGAAAATCAACTTGAACAGATTGAGCAGGATATTGAGTCTGGGAATTTGGCGCATGCTTATTTATTGGCCGGCCCAAATAGTGTAGGAAAACTTACCGTGGCAAGAAAAATGGCGGGGATCCTTCAATGCAACAACGATTTTTGTCATAAGTGCCCAACGTGTATCCAAATCTCCCACCACAACCAGATGGATACTGTGGAAATTAAAGGAAAAGATTCTATAAAAATTGATGAGGTTCGAAGCCTAATTGATAGAATCAACATGACAGGACAGTCTAATTATAAAATATTTATTATTCAGTCCATTGAAAGGATGACGCTGCAAGCCGCAAACAGCTTTTTGAAGGCACTGGAGGAGCCGCCCGACAGAACTCTATATATTTTGACCACGAATAACATTCGATCTCTCCTTCCAACAATTGTTTCAAGAGTTCGAACTGTTACTTTTGGGAATGTTTCCACCTCTTATCTAGAAAAAAAACTACGCGAAATTTATCCTAATGAAGACGAAGAAACGATTAAACAGGTGGCACTTTTTTCCCTTGGGAAGACCGGAAAGGCGATTCACCTTGTTGAAAGCCCAGAGTCTTTGGCCCAACTTGTTGAGGTTTACCACAATGTTCAAAATTTTTTGACAAGTAGGTCTGTGGTCGACAGGTTTTCTTACGTTAACGATATAGTTGAAGACCCCGCACAGATAGAATCTTTCTTTAATATTCTTTCTCATGTCCTCAGAAGTAAGCTTTTGGAAGGAGATAATTCCGAAAAGAACATAAATACGCTTTCAAAAATCGAGGAGGCTGGTATCCTGCTTAAGCAAAATATCAATCCCCGGCTTGTGCTGGAAAATCTAATGTTAAGCTTGTAACTATGGCAACTAAAGTAATTGGAGTTTACTGTTCATATTCTGTCTCTACCAAAGAGATTCCCTATACTGAAAAGTATAGTGAGTTTTCTGTGAGAGATGCTGTTGTGTTTAGTGATGAGGAAGGAAAAGAAGAATACGGGATCATCAAGTACATCGACCGCAATTCTGTTGATAAGGATGCCGTTATAAATGGGTCTATAATTTTAAGAAAAGCTACCGCTAACGATACCCAACGCGTTGAGAGAGAGGCAGCTGAATCAGAAAGGGCAATGGATATTTGTAAAAAATACGTAATTAAGCATGGCCTTGAAATGGAGGTTTTTGCTGCGGGATATTCGTTTGATGGAAGTAAAATTCAATTTACCTTCACGGCTGATGACCGAATTGATTTTAGAGAACTTGTAAAAGACCTGGCGAAAGACCTAAAAAAACAGATTCACCTAAGACAAATTGGGCCTCGTGATAAGGCAAAGCTGGTTGGTGGGTATGGAAAGTGTGGTCGTCCTTTGTGCTGCAACACACATCTTGCAAAGATGGAAAGCATTGGGATGGACATGGTTCGTGATCAAGGACTAGAAGGGAAGGGAAGCTCAAAGCTTTCTGGGGCATGCGGAAAACTACTGTGTTGTTTAAAATATGAGGTAGAGGCCTATAAGGAGCTTCGCGCTTCTTTGCCTTCCGTTGGAAACAAGGTGCGCCTGAAAAAAACCCCTTCAACCGCCTTTAAACAAGTTCCTGTTGTTATTGGTCTGGATATTCTTAATCAAAAAGTACGCGTTGCGCTAGATGGCCACGAAGTGGTGATGTTGGACGCAAGCGAAGTTGAAAAAATAACCCGATAACTATGTGGACATATTTCATATTACTTTTAAGTGGCGTTGTTGTTCTTGCTGTCTTTGGAAGAAAAACATATTTGTACTTTAAGAAGGATGAACCTGTAGTGGAAGCCGTTGAAAAAGCCCCAGAAGAGGAGGAGGAAAAGGTTAAAATAAAAAAATCAGATCGAGAGGAGGTTGAGGAACTTGTAAAAAAAGGTGAATTTATGCTTAAAACAGGAAAGGAAGATGAGGCAATAAAGTTTTTTGTGCAGGCCCTTGCGATAGACAGTGTTCACACAGAGGCCCAACACAAACTTGCAATGCTATATATGAAAAAAGAGATGTTTTCGTCGGCGTCAGCGCTTTTTGAAAGCCTAGCAAAGGCGAGTGACGATGCTGTTCATTATAGCCATCTGGGGCTCGCATTTTACAATCAGCACCTTTTTATTGAGGCAAAAGGGGCATATCAGAAGGCCGTAGAAATTGACTCTTCTCGCCCTCAGCGTTTTGTTAGCCTTTCTCAGGTATATAAGTCTCTAGGAGAGCTTCACAATTCTGCAATTGCCCTAAACAAGGCTATTGAAATTGATAATGAAAACACCTCTTTCCTTCTACTTTTAGCAGATCTTCAAAGAGAGATGGGAAATACCGAAGAGGCACTGGAAATTGTTGGCCGAATCCTTGAGCTTGACCCTGAAAACGAAGATGCGGTTGAGTTGAAAAAGACGCTTGCTACTCTTCCACAACCCCCTCTCCAACCATAATCTTTGCGGGGACGGCTCTGTAGACAGTGCTTATTGGTTCTGTTTTGACTTCTCCGTCGGGGTTTGTTATGTGACGGTACCAAAGAGCCTTGAAGCCAACGTGGGCCTTTTCAACCTGTTTTTTTGCACCTGGGGAAAGGGCTTTTGTCGTTTGGTAAATAGTTTCACCAACAGAGGTGTAATTTGAAAGATATGGCCCCTCCAACTCAACCTCTCGGCCCGTGTCGGTGCCGTAAAAAATCACATATAATTCGTAGTCGCCTTTTGTAAAAGTTTGCATAAGAATGTGGTGTCCGGTGTCGTTGGTGAATTTTAAGTTCGGACCACCTATGTAAATTGTTGCGTCTAGTCCGTGGCCAAGAACCTGTGCGTAGTATCCAACTGCGTAAGAGTGTTGGTTTCTTTCGGCAACAGGGAGCGCTCCAAGAAGAATCGCTCTATATACGGTTGTTGATACCTGGCAAATTCCTCCGCCAAACTCAGGGATTGTTCCTTCTGGTTTGATTACGAGTTCTTTTAAGTAACCGGTGGAGCCGTCGACGGGGCCGAGTGTTGCATTGAAGTTGAATGTTTCGTCGGGTGCGACAAGGTGACCGTTAAACTTCGAGGCCCCCGCTTTTATATTGTAAACCCTGTTTGGAGGAGAGCCATAATACGAAGTATGACCAACCGCAATTCTTTCTTTTATCCCCATGGCCCGTAGCTCTTCCGAAATTGTTATTTCCGGCTCTAAAATTTTGACAGGAATTTGAACTTTTTCTGTTTCATTATGGATTGCCAGCTCCATTGATTCTTTAAGAACGTTTCTTTGAATTTCCATTCCGTCATTTCCTTTTCCTTCAATCACAACCTTTTTCTCTTCGTCTAAATAAATATTTACAGGCTCTATGGACAGGTCCAACCATTTTGAAATTTCTTCATCAACAAATTCGTTTAGCTTGTCGCCGTTTATTGAAACCCAAATAGGAGAGGAGGTGTTTTCAAAGTCGTTATTAAGCTTAAAGTCCACCCAGTCCAGGTGGTTTACTAGCTTTACATACCAGTTGTCGCTGTAAACGGGGTCGATAAGTTCAATTTGATGGTTTAACATTCCAACCACTTTTTCTCTGTGTGTTTCTAGGTCTACCTTGTTTACACTTGGTTCTTTTTCCTCTATTTCTAAGGCTATTTGGGCCCCTGAAAAGCTACTTATTGACTCTTTTACCTGTGTGATTAAAAGGATTTCGTCAAGCAGCCATCCCTTTTTTCCCTCCATAATGTCTAGCTTCCATTTGTTAAAATAAAACTTTGCCTGCATTGGCTCGATCGCAAAAAGGTCAAACCGATCCTTTACCGCAAACATCATTTCTTCTTTGTTGATTTCGTTAAGAACATCTATGGAGCGGTCTTTCATGAAAAAACCTGGCCACTCAAAAAGTCCAACATCCTTAGCGTCTACGGGCTTAATTGTTTCAATTGTTTTGTCTGGAAAAAGAGAAATTCCCATTTCCTCCGGTGCAATTGTTCTTATTTCGTTATTAAGCGTAAAGGTTATTGGCCTTGCCTCAAATGTGTCTGTGGCCCGTGTAAGAACTCTCTCTGCCTTGCTCTTGCTCATTAAAGAAACGTCCACCCCTGAAATTATTGTGTTTGGGGCCACTTTTCCATGCACCGCCGTTTTCACAAAAAGCAGTGTTGTTGATATTGCTAGCAATAACAGTGCAATAACCGCACCCACCAAGTAAAACCCCGACCGTGGGCTATTTTTCTTGAGGGATTCTTTTTGGTTCTTCTTCTCCATCCTTGTCTTTTTTTAGAAACCCTTTTATTTTCAAAAACAGGGCTTTTGAGGTTTTAGTTGCGCTCTTGGCGGTTTCCACAAGGTCTTTTCTTGTTTCTTTCCCTTTTTTTGGGGCGATGGTTGCCCCAAGAACTGAACCGATGGCTCCTCCAATTACTGCCCCCATAAGGATTTTGTCGACAATTCTTTTTCCTTTTTTGTTGTTTTCGTCTTTATTTTCCATAAGAAATTATTTAGCAATTTCAGTTATTTTAGTTCTTCTGAATACGTTTACCCTTATTTTACCAGGATATGTAACATTTTGCTCTATTTTTTCTGCCATAGACACCGCCATCCCTGCAATTGCCTTGTCCTCAATCATTTCTGGATCAACATAAACCCTTACCTCTCTTCCTGCAGACATAGTAAATGATTTTTTCACACCATCAAACGATCCAATTGTTGCCTCTAGTGCCTTTATTTTTTCAATGTATCTTTCGATTGTGTCTTGTCTTGCACCAGGCCGTCCTCCTGAAATTGCGTCAGCTGCTTTTACAATTAATGCTTCCGGTGTTGTTTGTGCCTCTGCGTCGTGATGTGTCCAGGCTGCATGTACCTCTTCTGGGCTAAATCCAAATTTTTCCATAAGCTCTTTTGTAAGAGTGTCATGTGTTCCTGTTATTTCTGGGTCCTGGTCTATTGCTTTTCCAAGGTCGTGAAGAAACCCTCCAACCTTACACGTTTGAACGTTAAGGCCCAGTTCGCTTCCAAGCATTGTCGCAATCCACCCAACCTCCATTGAGTGTTTAAGGATGTTTTGTCCGTAACTTGTTCTATATTGAAGTCTTCCCACTATTCTTGTGAACTCTTTATTGTCGTTTTTTATACCCATTCTTTTAAGTGCCTCACTACCTATTTTATACAGCTCGTCGTCTGTTTCCTTTTTGGCTAGCGTTATCATGTCCTTAACAACCTTTTCGTTTATTTCTCCCCTAACACCAACAAGCCTATTCATTGCCTTTTCAGCAATCCTTCTAACCACTAAATTGTAACCAGCTATACTAATGATGTTTGGGAGTTCGTTAAAAATAACAGACACCTCAAGCATCTCCTCAAAAAGAAGGATGTTTCTTGCGTCTTTCCCCACAATTTTTCCCTTAACTCGGTCTTGTGGAACTTTTATAAAAACCGTTTTTGACTCAACAGATGTTGCCGTAGAAATTCTTTGCATTATTCCAAGAATTTCATTTTTAGCTATTTTTTCCGCCCTCTCTCTTAAATCGTCCTCAATTGTTAACAGTTTTCTTCCGTTTTCTTGTTCGAGTTCTTTAACATAAGTGTTTACAACCGACTCTTTTGCCTCTTTAGGTGTTTTCCCTACCTTTAAGCTTAGTTTTTCAAGACACTCGCTGTCTATTCTTTCAATGGAGGCCTGAGTGCTTTGAACCTCCTCTTCAAACGAGGCTAGTTTTAACTTTTCCTCCGAAACCCTTTTTTCCTTTTCTTCAATTTTTTTCTCCTTATTGTCTAATTTTTCTTTAACCTTTTCAATTCTTTCTTTTCTTGTTTTCTCGTCTTCTTCACCTCTTTCTTTAACCTCTTGAAGCCTTTGTTTTGCCTCTTTTAAAAGCTCTTCCGCCTTTGTTTCCCCCTCTTCCATCATTGTTTTTGCCTCTTTCTCTTTCTTTTGCACATCAAAGAAATTTTTCTCCTTGAAAAGGAAAATTATACACATTATTCCAACTGCACTTGTACCCACACCTATCAAAACATACATCAATATTTCACTCATCTTTATAATTAATATTTAATTTACCCACACATTGTACTGTCTTTTACACACCTTTTAAACATGTTTTACCCATAAATTTTTAGTTTTTTTCTTGGGTTCTTCTTATTTCCTTAACTACAGTCTTTTGTATGGATGTTTACTATACCACTTATCTCAAAAAAGTTAAGAAGTACTACTGCTATCTTAACTTAATTATATATATATTTATTTTATACTGATGTTTTTTTTAAACACTGTGCATAATTTAAATTAGTGTTGTTTTATATAGATAAACATTTATAATACAGTAGGCTTAAAAAAGGGGAAAACCCTATATTTAACTTTTTAATATTATGAAGCTTTTTTGTACACAAAGGGACTTGGATTTTGCTTTAAACACAGTTAACAAGGCAATTAGTCCAAACAATACACTTCCTGTTTTGAATAATATTTTAATTAAAGCTGAAGGTAAAAAACTTCTTTTTTCTTCTACAAATCTTGAAATAGCAATTAGCTGTTCTATTAATGCTGATGTTAGAGGGGAAGGATCAATTACTGTTCCAGCAAAACTTATTACTAATTACATTGCACTTTTAACAGACGAAAAAGTTGAGTTAAACATGTCTGAGGGGATGAGTTTAGCGGTTGATTCTTCAACATCACATACAAAAATTAAATGTATAAGTGCTGATGAATTCCCACTTATTCCAAAAATTGAGAAGGACCAGGAATTTTCTTTAAAAGTTGAGGATTTCCTAAAAGCTATTAACGAAACTGTTTTTGCTGCTTCAACAAACACAACAAGACCTGTTTTGTCTGGAGTCTTTTTAAAGAGTAGTGGGGACACACTTAAACTTGTTGCTACCGATAGTTATCGTCTTGCTGAGAAATCAGTGAAGATTAATTCAGACTCAAAGGAAGATATTTCTTGTATTATTCCAGCGAAAACAATGCATGAGCTTGGTAAAATTTTAAGTAAATCTAATGAAAAAGAGGTTAAGGTTAATATTTCAAAAAACCAAGTTATGTTTGTGGTTGATGGAATCGAGTTGATTTCAAGGCTTATAGAAGGTAAGTTTCCTGATTATGAAAAAATAATTCCAACAGAGAACAAGACTAAATTTGAAGTTTCTGTTGAGGACCTTTCGCTTGTGTTAAAAAGAGTTTCACTTTTTGCCAGAGAGAACAACAATAGCGTTAAACTAGCCGTTACAAATGATGGAAAACTTTCTGTTTCTTCTGAAGAGACAAAGGTTGGAGAAGAAAAGGCCGAAGTTATGGTAAAAGTTGAAGGTGAAAATAATAAAATTTCAATTAATTCACAGTATTTATTAGATGTTCTTACATATATAGGGGAAGACAAAATTTTGTTTTCTATGAATGACAAGGCCTCTCCGGCATGTATTCACCCCTTGAAGGAAGACAACTATGTGTATATCATAATGCCATTAAAAGTTTAGATCCGGACGTTTAAATGAAAAACATTATTTCCTATTTTCCAGGAGGAGTACTTTCTCGTGTTACCGAGCTTTTTAGTCGTAAAAAAAACATAAGCATTTCTGGTTCAGGAAACACAAGTTCTAAGGCGATGGTTCTTTCTTCGATTTTTCGAAAAGAGGGGGGTGACCTTGGTAACATTCTTTGGGTTGTTAATGATCACGGGGAACAAAGCGCTGCAGTAAAGGCTGTTTCAATGTGGGGAGAGAAAAACGTTTATACTTATAAAAAAAGAGACGACGGAGACAGGACGTCTTTCCCAACAACAAGCGATTTTGAAAGAGTTAGGAATATTGAGGTGATGGAGTTTGTTTCTAGGCTTCATTCTGAAAAAAGTGCAGTTTTTATTGTTGATTTTTTATCTCTTCTTCAAGACTTTCCAAGTATTTATTCAATAAAAAAAGGAAAGGAGGTTGTTGTTAAGGGGGAAGATTTAAACACGGTTTCTTTTATAGTTAGGTTGGTTGAAATGGGGTATGAGATATCAGAGGACGAAAACGTTAAAAAGGGACAATATTACAGGATTGGAGACAGCCTTCTTGTTCATCCTATAAACACAGAAAAGGTTCAGCGAATAGAAACTGGGTTTGATAAAGTTGAAGACATTTACTGTGAGGAAGAGGGGAAAAGAAAGTCTATAAGTAAGCTTGAAGTTTTCCCGGTTGAGGTTGACGAGGTTGATGGTGACTTTATGAGTCTCCTATGTGAAAACAGCCTTGTTGTTGATGATGAAGTTGACACCGTTGACGAGTTTTATGATATTTGGAACGGTTTTATGGAGGACGCAACTAATCACTGTTCAACTCTTTCTTTTACATCTTTCAACGACGACGATGACGACCACGTTCACCTACACTTTCTTTCTGTTTTGAAATATCGGAGTGGTTATGATTTTGCGAATGATCTTCGAGATAAAATTAGTGGTGAGTGGAAGACAATATTTTTTACAAAGAACAGGTTGGAGGCCAGGGGTCTTTTGAATGACCAAAAAGTTCCTTTTACTGAAGGAATTGATGATGAAAAGTTTAATAGGTCTTCAGTTTTTTTAATGGAAATTGAAAAGGAGGAGGTTTTCCCACAGTCGTTTCAAACACCACAAGAAAAAATCTTTCTTATTACCGATAAAGATATTTCTCTTTTAAAAGAGGGGAAAAGTGTTAAGGGGTCTCAGAAAAATGTTTTTAATGACTTTTTAACAGGTTTAAAGTCTGGAGATTATGTTGTTCATTCAGATCATGGAATTGCTAGGTTTTTAGGACTGGATAAAAAAACAGTAGATAATATTACGAAGGAATATTTAAAACTTGGTTACGCCGAAAACGACAAGTTGTTTGTTCCGATTGATCAGGCCGACAAGGTTAATAAATATATTGGTTCTACGGAATTAATGCCTCGGCTTACTCGTCTTGGAAGTGCAGACTGGAATACCGTTACAAGCAAGGTTAAAAAAGAAACCCAAAAAATTGCGAAGGAACTTCTTAAGCTTTATGCGGAGAGAAAGGCTGCGAAGGGGCATGTTTTTAACAAAGACTTACCACTTCAAGCTCAGTTTGAGGAAACTTTTCCTTATGAAGAGACCCCTGGTCAAATAAAGGCGATTAATGACACCAAGGCCGACATGGAGTCTTCAACACCAATGGATCGTTTGATTTGTGGAGACGTTGGTTTTGGAAAAACAGAGGTTGCGATGAGGGCCGCCTTTAAAGCTGTTCAGGGTGGGCGTCAAGTTGCTATTGTTTCACCTATTACAATTCTTGCAGATCAGCACTATAAATCTTTCAAAAAAAGAATGGAGTCTTTTGATGTTCGTGTTGAAATGCTTAGTCGTTTTAGAACCGGAAGCCAGCAAAAAGAGATAATTGGAAGGTTAAAGAAGGGGGAGGTTGATATTATTGTTGGAACACATCGTCTTCTTCAACCAGATGTTGTGTTTAAAGATCTTGGTCTTGTTGTTGTTGATGAGGAGCAGAGGTTTGGTGTTCAACAAAAGGAAAAATTAAAATCTTTAAGAAAAGAGGTTGATATTCTTACACTTACCGCGACACCAATTCCACGAACTTTAAATATTTGTCTAAACAAATTGCGCGATATTACAACTATTACAACGCCGCCACCGGGAAGGCTTCCTATTATTACAGAGGTTAGAAAATACTCTCCAAGCCTTATTCGTGAGACTATTTTAAATGAGGTAAGTCGTGGAGGGCAGGTTTATTTTTTACACAATCGTGTTCAAACAATCGACAGTATTACCGATAAACTACGAGAGCTTGTTCCAGAGGCTAAGTTTGGAGTTGCGCACGGTAAGCTTGGAAGTGGGGATCTTGAAGAGAGGATAATGGCGTTTAAGGATAAAAAATATGATGTCTTGGTTAGCTCAACAATTATTGAAAATGGAATCGACCTTGCAAACGCCAACACCTTGATTGTAAATAACGCTGAACGGTTTGGATTGTCACAACTCTACCAGTTAAGAGGGCGTGTGGGGCGTGGAAAGGTCCAGGCCTACGCTTATTTTCTATATCATGGGCAAAGGCTTAAACTCGATGCCAAGAAGCGTCTAAGGGCAATTGTGGAGGCCTCCGAGCTTGGAAGTGGTTTCCAAATTGCGATGAAAGATCTTGAGATTCGTGGTGCTGGAGACATCCTTGGTGCAAATCAACACGGTGTAATAAACGTTGTTGGTGTGTCGCACTTTATGAGGATGCTTAACAGGGCTGTTGAGGATCTTAAGGCTGGAAGGATTATGGATGGGGAGGATGAGATTGAAGATGTTTCAATTGAGCTTCCAATTCCTGCTTACATTCCAGATACTTATATTCCCGAGGCGAAGGATAAAATTAACGCCTATCAGAGGCTTTCTTCTGCAGACACATTGGACTACTTGAAGGAAATTTGTGAAGATTTTGTTGAGGATTTTGGTCGAATCCCACGAGAAGTTATGAACCTTGTTAAAATTATTGAGATAAAAATTCTTTCAAAGAAGTCTGGGGTTATGAACGTTAAGGCTGAAACAGTCCCAATGAGTAAAGACAAAGACATTGTTCTTTCTTTGTCAAAAAAGGTTAAGCCGGCAAATATTATAAATCTTCTTGAGTACAACCCTAACTGGATGATTTCCGGAACTCGTCTTCGTATTGACCTTGCTAAGCTTGGTAAAGACTGGTTTGAAGAGTTGAAAAAGTGTGTTCAAAAGCTTGGAACCGGGGCAAAACACGGAAAAAGATAATTGTTTTTTTTCTGTTGATTTATAATTTTAAGTCATTAGAATTCTCCGGTAATTTTAATGTTTATTTTTATGAGAGTTAGTTGTGAAGAGTTGGGTGGGGTAGAAAACGGGCTTGTTTATATTGAGGACGATGATGACCACAGGCTTCTTATGGAAATTGCACTTGAGGAGATGTCTCCGGAAAAACTTTTCGAGTATGAAATTTGTGCGAGTGGTGAGGTTGGTGTTAGAACTGTTTTGAGGGATCCTGGGCTTTACCGGGCTGGTATTTTTGACGTTGAGCTTTTTGAAGAGGTTAGTGGTCCGATGGCAGTAAACGATCTTTACTGGAGGCTTGGTTGTGTTTCAGACGATGACAGTTTCTCTGCCGAAGATGTTGAACATACCGCCTCTGTCAATAAAGTTATTAATGACGGAAGGGGGGCTGTTTTCCAGGCGATTTTTTTTACTAGTGGGTTTCGTAACGAAGAAAATCTTGAGCGTCTTGTTGAAATGCTTCATGTAAATGATAAAATTATTGGTGTTGTTTCAAAAACTGTTCGTCACAAAATTGTTGCAAACCTTGCCATTAATCTTCTTTCAACGAAAGAAGGGGTTCGAGATGCTGCCGTTGAGCAGATTAGGCGATATACGCTTGAGTTTTTTAACACCCTGGGGCTTGCCGAGGTTTTGCCGTGTAGATTTCTTCCTGAGCCTTGTCAAAAGGTTTCTTCTGGCGTAAGATAGTTTTCCATTGACCTTTAAAAATGTGGGGATGTACTGGTATTCGACAGAATGACCAAGAGTCCGTACGTGGCAACCGGAGAATTGCCCTGTCTTCTCCTTAATCAAGTCGGGGCGGTTATAAGTGCTAACCTAAATACACTCGCTGCAAGACTAGCTAAACGTGAGTTCGCTTACGCTCCAGCTATGGCTTTCGCGGCATAGTGTTTGGATAATTCCAAACCCGTCTGTGCTGAAGACATCCACTATTCTTCACAGGCGTAAATTAGTGGGTTAAGGATGTATGGGATTTTTCTCCCCATGCCTCACGAAAACTAATTGAAATAAGCGTCTCTATTTTTTGTTTTTCCTTTATTGAGACGATGAAAATCCCAGGAAAAAACATGGTTGTAGAAGCGTACCGCTCTCATTTTGGACCCGGGTTCGACTCCCGGCATCTCCACCAAAAATCAGAGGCTTGTTGGGCTTGCCTTTTTTATGTTTTAAGAATATGCTCTGGCGCCGTTTAGGGAGATTCTAAATTATTATAATAATGTCTTCGATAAATTGTATGCAAAATGAGCTAAGAGATCCCGAGCCCAAGGAAGGCATAAACGTTGTTTTAGTAAACACAATATCGCCATACTATCTGGTTCGTTATCAGGCCCCTTTGGCGATTAATATTCTTGGTAGATATGTTGATCAAAAAGTTGAATCTGCGCGCGTTCACCGCGTAGACATGCAAGAGAGATACGAGTCTGTGAGTTTGCGGAGTGAAGACGGTGTCGACAAGACTTTTCGGGAAACTCTTCGACAGTCTGTCGCCGAGATTTGTAACATTGCCCAAAGTGGACCGACCGTTGTTGGATTGTCGATAAAATGGGCGGCTGTTGAGGTAGCAAAAGCAATCGTGGAAGGGGTTCAGGCTGAATGCAACGGAAAGGTTTTGTATGTTCTTGGTAACATTGGGGCGACTTTTGGTTACAAAGAGTTGTTAAAAGAGGATCCTTTCAAAAACGCACTTGCCGTAGTCGGAGAAGGCGAAGAAGCTTTAACTAGAATTGTTGAGCGAGCACTTGCCCAAAATGAAAGATTTTCTGATGCAAGTTTTTACAGAGGGATACCTAATGTTGCTGTTGGTAACGGAGGTGAGCCAACTGTAGATTCAAGGGAGCGTGTAAACCTGGCACAGTATCCGAGCAACTTAATTCCTAGCGATGATCTTTACGACAGGGCTTGGGATGTTCATTGTATTGAAACGAGTCGTGGATGTCCGTGGGGCAAGTGCACGTTTTGTTCAGTAGATGGTCAGTTTGGAGGAGGCGACAATGGTGGGTGGGAGCCATTTCCAGTGGCTACTGTTTTGGGGAATATTCGGGCTCTTGTCGATCAAGGTGTGCGAAAAATTGATATAAAAGATTCGGAATTTTTTGGTGCAGAAAGGGCAAAGAAGGGCAAGGATTCTTTTTGGCAAACTATGGGGCGTGCAAGGGAAATCGCCCAGGGGTTGAAAGACATAAATGCCACGTTGGAAGATGGGGATAAAATTATTATCCATCATTTGTCCGCGAGGGTTGATACGGTTTATCGTTCTGGCGAAGATGAAAAAAACATAGAGCGTGAAAAGGTTTATCGTTTACTCAAAGAGGCTGGGGTGGAGGGTGTGTATTTGGGGATAGAATCGGGAAGTCCTAGCCAGTTGAAACGGTTTGGCAAAGGCGTAACCGTAGAAGAAAATAAAAAAGCACTTGAGGTGCTGAGGCGACTTGGTTTCGAGATAGAGGTTGGGATGATATTTTTTGACTATTTGGCAAACATGCAGGAGTTGCAAGAGAATGTTGAATTTATTGAAGAAACAGAGTTGTACAAAACAGATTCTCGTATTTTGGGAAGTTTGCGGGTACAGGAGGGAAGTCCTTACGTGAAGTTGGCCAAAAACCAAGGAATTCTTGGGCGAAAACACAAGGATCATTTGGGATATAGGTGTGAGTTTTTGGATGAAGACGTCAATGATCTGGAGTGGACGTTTATTCAATGGGAGAAGGCTACTATAAAGCTTATAAAAATACTTACTCCCCAGTTAGCCCTAGAGGTGCGCGAGCTGGACTTTACGCTTATGAAAGAACTGGTGAAGTATTTTATTGATAGTAATGGGGATATACATGGGGATGGGGGTGAAAGTATTATTACGAGATTTCGGGAAAAGCGCAGACATCTTTTAGAGAGAATACGAAACGATGAAAGTGTTCGTAGTCTCAACCAGGATAACTCTCAGTTGCTGGAGGAGCATTTGCTTCGTGCTGAAGCTCAAAATGAGGCTAAGCAATACTGATGGAGAGCGCCGGTGAATCAGCTCATATATTCTTTTTACATTCTCGACAAGCCGGTTCCGACGACTCCCGGCATCTCCACCAAAAAAATATTTTAATTAAAAAATTATGTCAGAAGATTTAGATAGAAAAGTTGCTATGCTTACCGTTTTGAAAACTCGGGCGGAGGGTTTGGCTTCTGGATTAGAGTCAAGATCCCCTCTTTCTAGAGAGCGAACGCCTAGGGACGGAGAGGTTTCCCAAATTTTGTGTGCTATACAAATTTTTTTGGACGAAGCGCTTTCTGAAGGAGAGACTCCATCTGACGAGGTTATTCGTGAAATTCACGGAAGGATTAAACACCTTGGGGCCAATCCAGATTCTGCTGGTGCTCAGGGGGAAGCTTTGGAACAGATGAAGCGTTTCGAAAAGGAAAAGGGGGATGTCTAAATTTGACGAGAATTTTGTGTCCCCTGTGTTGGATCTATTTAGCCTATTGACTGTATGTGTTTTTTTGAGTTACACTCTGCCCCAATTTTTAATTATTTTTATGGAAATCAATATTCCTGACGCAGTTGTGGGGAAGGAGGTTCGAGAGCTTGGGGTGATGGGTAGCGTGGTTACCGCTGACGAGGTTAGGAGTAGGATGCGAGATCATGTTATTGGTGTTGCTGAGTATGGTCAAACCGTGTTGGATTTTGAGAATCCGATGGTTCGGATGGACGTTGATGAGGCGAGAAGTTTGCTCGCGAATCCCACTCGAATTGCAGTGGAAACGGCTGATAAATTGTTGGCACTTGTTGCGCTGGTATATACGGCTGATTTGTTGGCTGAGAAAAAGGCCGTTTCTTGATTGAAGTTTTATGAACCAAGGCAAGCTTCCTTCGCTTCTTCGGCGGTTTGCAGTCTTAATAAATAGGGTTCCAAGGTGTCGATTTTTTCGAAGAGTTGTTGTGTTGTAGCTTCAAGGTCTGGTCGGGATTGTATTTCTGGGCTGAGGGAGTCTAGGTAAGTTTCTACGAGCGTTTTCCAGTTGAGGAGGTTTGTTAATAGTTCTGGCAACTCGGGGGCTTTTTCTTTGTTTTGTGGTATGTCTTCGTATATACGCCACCATTCTGCTTTTTGATCTTCGGCCATGTCAAAGATTTTGCATACCGAAGGGTGGCGCGCTGTTTGGTCGCCTGTTATTTTAAAGATTTTGCATATTAAAGGATGGAGTACGTTATTGAAATATGTGCAGAGGATCTTTGTATTTTTCTTTGGATTATTCCTGAGTGTGTTGAGGTTATTTGTGGCGACGCTTGCTCTGTGTTCTTGCCACTGTTGGTTAACTACGTTGTTGGTTGTTGGGTCGAGGTGATCGTTAGCTATTCTGCGTGCTTCCTCGTATCTAAACATAATGGCCGGACGGAGTTCATAAAAATATCTGTCTTGTATTTTGGCGTACTTCATTCCGCTTTGGACGGGCAAGAGTTCGCCCTCTACAAATCCGCCGTCCATGAGGCCCATAATTGTTAAAAATTGAGGGAGGGAGGTTGCTTTGGAAAGTTGGTCTATTATTTCGCAGAAAGTGGTTTTTTGAATTCTTATGACTTTGATAGCTTGTTCTATGTAAGTTTTTGCCTCTTGATCTCGTTTTGCGTAGTGTGGACAGATTGTTTCAAGAGCGTTGATGATGTCGTCGAGCATTGGGAGGAGAACCTCCTGGTTCCATCGTATAAAAGTTTCTCTGATTTCTTGTTCGGGTGATTCTGGGGCCAGTTGTTGGATTGTTTGACTTAAGGAGTGGTCTTCTGGGGAGAACGGTTTGTTTATGGAGTCCATAATGAGTTAAGCTAATTAAAGGGCGCCGATCCTATCGGATTAGATTATGGTTGTAAAGAGGAAGTGTGGTGAGAACTATGCTCTCTCACAATACTCTCCAGTTTCTGTGTTGATCCGAAGGTTGTCGCCTTCGTTGATGAAGAGAGGGACTTGGACAACTAGGCCTGTCTCGAGAGTGGCTGGCTTTGATCCGCCGGTTGCTGTGTCTCCTTTCACGCCTGGGTCGGTTTGGGCGACTTTGAGGACTACTTTTGGTTGAAGTTGGAGATTTGCTGGTTTGCCATTTATGTTTTGTATATCAACGGTAGTTCCTTCAAGCATGTAGTTTGTTTGGTCTCCCAGGTTGTCTTTAGGGAGGGTGAATTGATCGTACGTTTCGCCGTCCATGAAGTAGTAGTCTGAGCCGTCGTTGTATAAGTATTGAGCTTTTGAGAAGCGGACTTCTGCGGGTTCGATTTTGTCGTTTCCTTGGAATGTTTTTTGGAGGGTGTTGCCTGTTAAGAGGTTTTTGAGGGTTGTTTTCATGACTCCTGTTCCTCGGGCTTGCTTTGAGTGGTGGTAGGTTGTTACGATGAATGGTTGCCCATCTAGGTTTATAGCTACTCCTGTTCTTAGGTCGTTAATTCCGTACATAAATTTAGTTGGTTAATATTTGCTGCGAAAGGATAGCGCAGGGTATATGGTTGTGACAAGGGAATTTCTGGGTGTTTTATAAACTTTCTGCCCAAGCTTTTATTCTTCTGCATCCTTCTCTAATGTCTTCTTCTGAGCTGACGTATGAGAAACGGATGAAGTTTTCGCCGTGTGGGCCAAAGCCGCTACCGTGAAGGAGTAGAACGTGGGCTTCTCTCATTATTCTGTCGGCGAGTTGGCTTGAGTTACAGTTGAGTTTTTCGCAGAGTCTGTTTGCGTTTGCGAAGAGGTAGAAAGTTCCTTTTGGTTTGTTTGCGCTGAAGTATGGGATTTCGTTTACAAGTTCTGTTATTAGGTCTCGTTTGCGTTTGTAGTCGGCGCACATATTTTCTACTTCAACAAATGTTTTTGGACTAGACACTGCTTCGAGTACTGCGAGTTGATTCATTGTTGCTGGGCATGAAACGTCATTGATTTGAAGTTGTTCAATCGCGGCTCTCATATGTTTGTTTTTTGTGACTGACCAACCCATTCTCCAACCTGTCATTGCGAAGGTTTTTGACGCGCCATTGAGAAGGATTGTGCGGTCTGCCATACCTTCGATGTTTGTGATTGATTCGTGTTTACCTTCAAAAACGATGTTGTCATATATCTCGTCTGAAATTACCCATAGGTCGTGTTCTTTCGCGATGTCTGCTAATGCCTCGAGGGTTGCGCGGTCAAAGACACCACCTGTTGGGTTTGAAGGGGTGTTTATGATCATCATAACCGTTTTGTCAGTGATCGCTTCGCGGACTTCTTTGATGTCTGGCTGGAAGCCAAGGTTTTCCTTGAGGCCGATGAATACTGGTTTTCCGCCGAGGTAGTTTGTGACTGATGCATAAATTGGCCATGCCGGGTCGAATATTAGGACTTCATCATCGGGGTCGACGACCGCGTTGATCGTTAGAAATATGCAAGGTTTTGCGCCGGCGTGGATTACTACGTCGTCCATTTCGTAAGGAGTGCCCGTCATTTTCTCTGAATATTTTGCGACGGCTTCTCTTACTTGTGGTAATCCTGGTGGGGGAGTGTAGTGGGTTTGGTTGTCTTTGATTGCTCGGATCGCAGCTTTTTTTACATTTTTTGGCGTGTCGAAAGAAGGTTCGCCGATTTGGAGGCGGATTAATTTTTTCCCTTGTGGGGTAAGCTCTTCCTTTTCAAATTTGTTTGCTTTCGCCATTACAGAGAAGGCGTCTTCGGTACCGATACGGTTTAGACGTGGTGAAAATTTTCTCATAGAAAATAAAGTTATTTTTAATTACTTTTTCTTTGGAGGACTTTTTTCGCTTTTTCCGCGATGTCTGTGTGTTTGCAGTGGTATTTTTCTAGGAGTTCTTCTGGAGTCCCTGATTCTCCGTATGTGTCTTGGATTCCGATCATTTCGGCTGGTACAGGATAGTTTTGTGCGAGCATTTCTAAGACTGCTGACCCCATTCCTCCTGCAACTTGGTGTTCTTCAGCGGTTACGAGCGCTCCTGTTTTGCGTACGCTTGCTAGAATGGTTTCAGAATCTAAAGGTTTAATTGTGCTCAAGTTGATTACTGCAGCTTCCTTTCCTTCTTCTGCGAGTAAGTCTGCTGCGTCGAGGGCTTCTGCCACCATTGATCCACATGCGACGATTGTGACGTCAGCGCCTTCGCGCATGACGGTGGCTTTTCCGATTTCAAAAGTATCATCTGCTTTTGTTACGACAGGAACTTTTTCGCGGCCGAATCTGACGTAGACGGGGCCGTTCATAGCTGCTGCGGCTAGAGTCGCTTTGTATGTTTCGTGATAGTCTGCCGGGACGAGAACTGTCATCTCTGGCAAACAACGCATTATAGAAATTTCTTCGAGTGCTTGATGGGTTGCGCCGTCAGGGCCTACAGAGACTCCGCCGTGTGCGCCGCCGAGTTTTACGTTAAGGCGATTTATACATATTGTTGTTCTGATTTGTTCCCAAGCTCTTCCTGAAACAAAAACTCCGTATGTTGTTGCGAATGGGATGAATCCAACCAGCGAAAGGCCGCCGGCCACGTTGATCATGTTTTGTTCTGCGATTCCTACGTTGCAGAATCGGTCAGGGTGTTTGTCACAGAATTGGCATGTCAAAGTAGATTTTGAAAGATCCGCGTCCAAAACCATAACGTCTGGATTTTTTTCACCAAGTTCTAGTAGGGCGTCTGCCCATCCTTGTCTTGTCAGCTTCATTTCCCAGTTTCTTGGCATTATTGATTTTGGTTAAGTTCTTCGAGCGCTTGTGCAAGTTCTTCGTCGTTTGGGGCTCGTCCGTGCCATCCGGCTTGGTTTTCCATGAAGGAAATTCCTTTTCCTTTGATTGTTTTGCCGATAATTGCGGTTGGTTTCTCTGGATCAAACTCGTCGTGTTCAGGGACTTTGTGTCCTGCTGATAACAGATTGAATTTCTTGAATGCTTCGTATATTTCTGTGATGTTGTGGCCGTCTATTGTTATTACGTTCCATCCGAACGCCTCGAATTTTTTATCAAGTGGTTCTACCTCCATTACGCATTCTGTTGGGCCGTCGATTTGGAGGCGGTTGTAGTCGATCATTATGCAAAGGTTGTTGAGCTTGTAATGAGCCGCGGACATAAGGGCTTCCCACATTGAACCTTCTTGTAATTCTCCTTCACTAGACATATCGAAGACCCGGCAGGCTTTTCCTCGTTTTTTGAGTCCGATAGCCATACCGACTGCGATAGATAAGTTTTGTCCGAGAGATCCGCCGCCGATTTCAATTCCGTGTTTTATGTCGATTTTTGGGTGTCCTTGGAGGAAACTCCCCATTTTTCTTAAAGTTTTTAATTCTGCTGGGTCAAAATATCCCGTTCTAGCTAGTATTGAGTAGTATGCTGGGGCGATGTGAGCTTTTGATAAAACAAATCTGTCGCGATCTTCCCATTCGGGGTTTTCTGAGTCGTGGCGAAGGACAGAGTTGTACAAAACAGTCATCATGTCTGTAGCAGAAAGAGATCCACCTGGGTGGCCTGAGCCTGCGGCGTGAGTTGATTCGACGATGTCTCGTCTCATCTGGTTTGCCTTTAGTTTTAACTCCCTTTCGTCGAAAGGAATAGGATGTTTCATAAATTGAAACTACCTTAACGCATAGGGGTTTTCAATTTTATTTAAAATTTTCGACTTGCGTAACAGATTAAATAATTGCTTTTCGTATTGACTAAATCCGAAATCTTTGTAATAAATTGTTTCTTACAACAAGTGTTATATGGATTTGAAGTCTGAGTCAAAACTTAAAGAAGATTTTTCTCAAGACCCTCGAGGGTTTGTTTCGTTGTTCGAAGACAGTTTCTCGGAGCTGTATCGGTTTGTTGCGAGGCGTGTTCGAGACGAGAAGGTGAGGGAGCAGGTTTGCGAGCTTGTCTACATGGATGCTCTTGGACAGATGGGGACGTGTCCGAAGGATTTTGGGTTTTCGACTTGGTTGTATCGGTTGGCTCATGGAAGGATCTCCGAATACAGGAGGGGATCTATAGTTGGGCCTGTTTCAGAAATTGAGTCTCCTGTTCTTGATGGGATTTCATTGGCCGATGGGGTTTATGATGATGAGAATATTTTGAAGGATCAAGCGGAGGTATTTTTCTCTGCTTTGACTCAGGTTGAGAGTGAGATTATTAGAATGAAGTTTTTTGAAGATTTAACTGATGGAGAGGTGATGTTTGTTTTGGATTTGCCGGAAGGAGAGGTCGGAAAGATGATTTATCAGGTTTTGAAGCGTGGGTACGAACTGCTTTTTGGAGAAGTTGACGCTAGAGGTGGCGTTTATCATGGTGAATTGCATAGTTTTTTGTCTCGGCTGAAGAATATTGAGAAAATTCCAGTTGCGGAAACGTTTAAACTTAAACTGAAAACAGATTTAATTTCTAAAATTGATAAGATGTATAGAGATTCTTTTGATACTGAGGATTCGGGGGCTTCTGGTGCTTCAGGGGTCGATGTTGGGGCTCGTGATGCGGGCTTGATGGCTCGTGGTTCAAACGATCCTGCCAAGGTTTTTGTTGAGGCTGCTAAGGGTATGAGCAAGGAGGAGGTTGATAAGGTTACGGAAGATTATGTTCGGGAAAGAGAGGCTTCTAAGGCGGCTTTATCTGCTAGGCAAGAGGCTGATTTTGAGGATGAGGCCAGTACTGACGAGCTGGATCAGCGTATAGGGGCCTTGTTGAGCGCTGAGGGTGGATTGGCTCCAGGAGAGAGAGAGGTCACTATTGAAGAAATGGCTGGGCAAGGAATGCCTTCGTTTGCTGAAGAGGAAGTTCCTGTGCAGTATGTTGCGGAAGATTTGGTGAGCGACGATGTCTATGAAAAATATAGTCGAGTTGATAGGTTGTTAGAGTCTTGGGATAGGTGGAAGTATGTTTTGTCTTTGGTTCCGTCGACTTTGTTTATTGCTGCGGTGGTGGTGGTTTTGAGTATTGTTTTCTTAGGAAAATTTGAAAATGAAGGTGTTACCGGGCTTACATTTGACGTTGATTATCAAAATGGATTTGCTGAGACTGTTGCTGATGATCTCGAGAAGGATCCTGATTATGAGGACAAGGTTTATGTCGAGAATGAGTTTGTTTCCAAGATTGCTGAGGGGAAGGAGGTGAGTTTTGTTCGGATTGCTCGGGACGATGGGCGTGTGAATATGATGTTTGAAATTGGCAAAGATTACGGTATGGAATATGTGCTTGAGGAGTTTGGTGATGGGTATAAAGTTGCTGAGTTTAGGAAGTTTTAAATTAAAATCAATTTAACCAAATTAATTATGGGTGATGGAGAAAAACCAAATAGGGGGATTCTGGACCGTGAGGGTCTTGAATCGAAGGCGTTGCCAGTAACGACGCGGAGTTTGCATGTTGCTCGAGAGAGGGCTGGGGTTTTGACGACCGAAGAGGTTCAGGGTGGTATAAATGGTTTGTTGATGAGGACCGTATTTGCGGTTGTTAAAGACATGGGTAACGAAGGGCCTGATTTTGGACCAACCTCTCCTATAAGGATGAGGAGGGTGGCTGAAGCTATAGCTGCTGCTGGTGGAGAAACAAACAAGCAAATGGCTTTTCTTGTGATAAAATTTGCGGAAGAAATTAGGCAAATTTTGCTAAGACCGGAGGTGTATATGGCGGCGGATCCGTTGCCAGTTACTACTCCTAAAGAAGGTGAAGAGCAGTAGATTTTTCTTGTAGTTCTGATAGAATCGGCCTGTGAAGATTTTAATTGCTACAAAAAACAAGGGTAAGTACGGAGAGATAGCTGGTTTTTTGGAGGGCGTTCCTGGTTTGGAGTTGCAGTTTTTGGGTGATTTTGAGGTAGAGGATGGGGATTTTGAGGAGGATGGTTACACTCATGAGGAGAATGCGTATAAAAAGGCTTCTTATTATTTCGACAAATTGGTTCGGGAGATGGGGCATGATTTTGATTATGTTGTTGGGGAGGATTCGGGGATTTATGTTGATGCTTTGGCGGATGAACTTGGGATTGAAACTCGTAGGTGGGGGGCGGGGCATGATGCTACGGATCAGGAGTGGCTTGAGTATTTTATGAAAGAAATGGAGGCTCGGACTGGCTCGGTGGCGGATGGTGGCTCGGAGGCTGGGCGTGGTGCGAAGTTTGTTTGCAATGCGTGCTTGGTGGGGCCATCAGGTTCAGGTGAGGGCCTGGACGAGTTGGTGCGGGAGCATTTTGAAGGGGAGACTCCTGGTGTAATTACTCGGGAGGTTGCTGAGGAGGTTTTGCCGGGGTTGCCATTGAGTTCGGTTTTTTTGGCTGATGGGGCTTCCGAGGTTTATGCGGCGCTTGGGCGCGAGAAGAAAAACGAAATCAGTCACAGGGGGCAGGCGGTAGCGAAATTGAAGAAGTTTTTGGAGGGGGTGTGAGGTTGAGTTGGGTTGTGGTTGGGTGGACGCTCCGGTTTTCAGGTTGACCGGGCTCCATGGGGCGGCCTAACAGGTTAGGCGTGTTTGACTTTTTGTTAGGCTTGTTGGGTTGTGCGATGGTATACTTTCTTCGGTTTTAACCTTGCTTATTATGGATTTTTCAAAAGTTATTAAGGCACGGGTGTCGTGCAGGGCGTATAATGGTCGGCAAGTTTCTGATGAAGATTTGGATAAGATTTTGGAAGCTATGCAGTTGGCGCCGACAGCGGCACATTATCAAGCATATAGGGTTCGAGTGAGCGCTGATTTGGAGTTGATTGCGAAGGTTGGTGAGATTGCTGGTCAGGAAGAAAGGTTCTCTGGGGCAACAGCCATGATTGTGTTTTTTGCTGTTCCTGAAGAGGGGGCCGAGAGGTTTGGTGATCGGGCTCGAGAGCTCTACTGCATACAGGATGCGACGCTTGCTTGCGGGTATGCGCAATTGGCCGCTACTGATTTGGGGATTGCGAGTTTGTGGGTTGGATCTGTCGATGAGGTTCGAGTTTTGGAAGTTTGTGGTTTGAGTGGTGACGGTAAAGATGGGCTTGGCTTGAAGCTGGTTGCGATTTCATTGTTTGGATATACGGACGAGAAGTTGGCGCGATGTGGCCGGAAAAGTTTGGAGGATTTGAAGGTTTGAATTTTACGAGATGCGTGTGCTGATGAGGAGGCCGGTTCCTAAGTCTAAGAGATAAGTTTGCCAGTTTCTTAGTTGGTTGAGTTTTTTGAAATAAGGTTTGAGCTCTTTTTTGTGAGAGAGGGCATTGTCGGTGATTATGATCGATCCTTTGCGGGTTCGCGGGAGGAGGGTTTTTAGGTAGTCGGGGTGTTCGTATTTTGTGGCGTCGAGGAATATCAGGTCGAAATGTTTTGGTTTTGAAGGAATTGCTTCTGGGGCGTGGCCGAGGATTTGGGTGACGTGGGGGGTGAGGCCGGATGCGGCGATGTTTTTTTGTGCTTCGGGGAAGCGTTTCTTTTTGTTTGATTCGATCGTGTAGAGTTTTGCTTTTGGCGCTTTGTTTTGGCTTAAGGCTTCAGCGAGCCAGATTGCTGAATAGCCGTTTGAGGTTCCGATTTCGAGGATGTTTGTTGGGTTTGAGGTTCGGATTATTTGGTTGAGGAAAAGCCCTGTCTCTGGAGTTATATTCCAAAAAAGATGGCGGGTTTTTTCGAGGGTGGTTAAGAGGGAGTGGATTTTGGGTTTCATACGATCCCTATACTAATCTCTAATAATTTTCCTAGCAACTATAACTGTGAAGAGTGAAGTCAGGATTACTCCGAGCATGCCTTCTAGGCCGGCTAATACTCTGTATGCGCCGACGGGGTGGATATCGCCGTAACCGACTGTTGAGAAGGTTATTAGGCTGAAATATACGCTGTCCAGGAACGAGAGGACTGTTTTTGAATTGTGGTATAGGACGTTTTGGAGGTTCCAGTAAATTATTGCAAAGGCAAAAATTGTTCCTAGGATCCAAATCAAAATTCTGTTAATTGAGGTTCCATATTTACATGTCAGGTCTCCGAATACGAAGTTTAGCCATCTGAATGGGTTGTACCAAATTAGACTATTTCTTCGGGATACCATTTCCCTGTAATGATAATAATCTGCTTGCGCGTGCAGACTTGAGTTTTTGTACATTTCTTTGATCTGTTTGTATTCGACGCTGGCCATGTGGTAGTTCCTTTCTTTTTCATCTTTAAGTTTTTTGCTGAAAATTGTGTTTTGGTCTGTTAGGACTGTTGAGAAATTAATGTCTCTTGTCACGGCGTCTGTAAAATTACAATTTATTAGACTGCCACCACCCAGTAGGATTCCTGACAGGTCTGCTTCGTGGAAAGAGCATGAATTTAAAGATGCGTTTTTGAAGTTTGCGTGACTTAAGTCTGCGTCTTCAAAGAAACAATCGTGGACTTTTCCGTCTTGGAAAGTGGCGTGTCTGAGTGTTGCTCCTTCGAAGTGGATATATGATAGAATTGCTAATTCTTCTTCAAATCCAGATTCATCTTCCAAGACAGGTACCCTGAAATCGAAACCTGATAAATTGATGCCTCTTAAGTCTATTCCATCTACGACTTCTTCGTCTTTGATGTATAGGAAATTTTGAACCACTTTGCGGAAAAGAATTGGGCTGAGGTAGCACCTGGTTTCTTTGATTTTTTTAGCCAAGCGTTTACCTTTTGGGGTGGTCCAACGGTTTTGTAGTTTTTCTAATTTTTCTTTTGTATATTTCATATAGATTTAATCTATATATTATAACACAAAAGCGTTGGTCGAACAACCCCCGGGAGTGGTTTTTGGTGTTGGTGATTGGTGGGGTGTTAGCTTATTCGTCCTTCTCAATTTTCACTTCGATAACAGATTCAGAAACAAATCCTAGGGTGTCGGTAATTCGTGCCGTTATGATGTGGCGGGTTCCTTGAGTTACGTATTTTGGGAATTTTAGTGAGCCTACGAAAGGAGCACTTTTGGCGGTATATTTGAGTTCGTCGTCTATGTAGAATTCGATTTTGGAAACGCCGTTTGGAGCATCGTATTGGACCTCAACTTGGAAGTTTTCGTTTCTTGGGATTTGTGAGTTCGGAGTCGGGTCGATTATCTCTATTTCAGGTTTGCTGCTGATGGTTGCCGCTGTGTGTATGTCATCGAGTTCTGTTGGGGGGAGGCCGAATGAAACGTTTGTGCCACCCATGTCTGCTGGGAGTTCGTCGGTGCCTTTTACCGAATACCAGTTGATTATTGCGCGCGCCCAGTTTTCGTAATCTGCTATTGGTTGGTGGTTTATATAGAGGACTTCTCGGACTGTTTCTACTGGTGTGTATTGTGTTGCGAGTTTTCCTGAAATGCTGTCAATTTTTACTAGATTGAAGCTGTTGTCTATTTCTGTTGGGACCGCAAAGTTCGCGAAGACCTCTTCTTTTATGAATGCAGATGGGGTGTTGCTAGATGGAAGGAGGCCTGACGTTGTGGCTATTGAAACGTGCTGAATTCCGGCTGGTTCGATGAATGGTTCGTTTTGTCGGCCTTCCAATGCTTTGTACATTACTGATTTGAAGATTGGTCCTGCTGTGTCGTGACCGTTTGCGTTGTAGAATAATGAGGATCCGTCGGTGTTGCCGACCCATACTCCGGTAACGATAGTTGGAGTGTATCCAATTACCCAGCCGTCTGCTGGCGCTACTGACCCTGAAGCTTCTTTTTTGTTTTCTTTTGTTGATGTTCCGGTTTTTCCTGCAACAGTGTATCCATCTAGAGATAAGTTTCCGCCGATTTTCACTGATTCGTCAGAAAGGATATCGCTTATTAAGAATGCGATTTGTGGGTCTAGGACTTCGTCGAATTCCTTTTCTTCGTATTCTTCAATGATGTCGCCGTTTCCATTTTCGATTCTGATGATTGGTGTTAATTCAGGTTTTTTTCCTCCATTTGCAAACGTGCTGAAGGCTGTAACCATTTCGATTAATGGGACTTCTCCTGCTCCGAGCGCTAGAGGGTATCCGTAACTGTGGGCTTTGTTTAGCGATGTTATTCCAAGTTTTTCAGCTAGGTCAATGATGTAGTCTTGTGTGCCTGCGAGGAAATATGCCTTGATGGCTGGGATGTTTCTTGATTGACCGAGAGCTTTTCTGATGGACATTTGTCCTTTGAAGCCTCCGTCATAGTTTTGTGGTTCATCTTGGCCAAATTTTGTTGGGACGTCGTAGATTACGCTTGCTGGACCGTAGCCGTTGTAGAATGCTTGAGCATAGACGATTGGTTTGAATGAAGATCCTGGTTGTCTTGCCCTAGTCACTACGTTTACGTTTCCGTCTATGTCTTCATTGTAGTAATCGCGGCTGCCGACCATCGCTAGAATTTCTCCTGTTTTTGCGTTTACGGTTAGGACCGCGGCGTTGTTTGCTCCGTACGCAGATTCGTTGTATTCACCTTTGGTTAGAGCTACTTTTTCTGCGTGTTCTTGTAGTTCTGGGTCGAGGGTTGTGTAGACTTTTAGGCCTCCGGTTTCGACAACGTCTTTGCCGTATTTGTCTTCGAGGTATGCTTTGATGTAGAGGACGAAGTGTGGGTGAGCAATTGTTTCCCTGTATTCGTTGAAGTTGATTGCTTGGATTTCGTTGACTGCGTCTTGGCGTTCTTCAGAAGTGATGTATCCTAGTGTTTCCATTCTTGAAAGGACGAGGTCGCTTCTTCCGGTGATGTAGAGATTGGTTCCGTCTGGGAGTTCTATGTGTTGGCCGATACATCCTCGGATGTATTCTTCAATTTCAAGGTCAGTTTCTGATTCAATTTTTCTGAGGAAGAGTTCTTCTTCAGTGAATACCTTTAATAAATGTGAGTATTTGTTGTCACCAAAAGGATTATATCTTGATGGTGCTTGTGGTAGAGCGGCTAGAATTGCTGCCTCTCCTAGTGTTAGGTCTTTGGCGTCTTTGCCAAAGTATATCTCTGCGGCTTTTTGGGTTCCGTATGCGTTGTTTCCGTAGGGGATTCTATTCAAGTAAAGCTCTAGAATTTTGTCTTTGTCGTATTCGCGTTCGAGTCTTAAAGAGAGTATGAGTTCTTTTAATTTTCTTACATAGCTTCTTTCTGTAGAGAGGAATGCGTTTTTTATGTATTGCTGTGTGATTGTTGATCCTCCACGTTGAGTTCCTATTCCGAACACCTCGTACATTGCTACTTTTATAAGAGCAGGGATGTCGAATCCGCTATGTGAATAGAACTCGTCGTCTTCGATTGAGATTGTTGCATTGATTAGGTTTTGAGAGATTTCATCAAGTGGCACAAATTCACGGTTTTCTTCGCCATGGACTGTGTAGAGTAAGTTTTCATCGCGGTCGTATATTTCGGTTGATTGGGCTGCGCTCAAGGATTCGAGATCAGATACGTCTGGAAGGGTAATTGAAACAATCCCTATCAACGCGACTAGAGTGATGAGTCCCAGAAGTCCTAGTGAAACTCCTATGGCTAGAATCCAGAATCCTATTCTTTTTCCTAAGTGTTCTTCGCTGTCTGGTACGTGGTGGCGAAGTTGAGCTATTATTTTTTGATAGTTTTTCATGGTTTTTTTGATTGTTTAAAGACCTCGGATTTTACCGCCTAGTTTTTGAAGATTTAAGAAGATCTGTTCTTGAATTCGTTTCATGTCCTCATCTGTGAGGGTGCGATCTTCTGCTTGAAGAGTTATTTTGAAGGCTGCTGATTTTTTGTCAGGGTCGATGTTGTCGCCTTCATATAGGTCAAAGAGTTCAACTGATTTTATGAGTGATTTGTCTGCTTTTTCGATTGCCGTTTTAAGTGTCGCGATTTCTACGGTTTTGTTTACGAGGACCGATATGTCGAGCAGAGTTCCTGGGAATTTTGGCAGGTCCTTGAATGATCGGCTTTTTTTGGCGAGTTTCATCAATGCAGAGAAGTTTAATTCAAAGAGTGCTGGCGCTGATTGGAGTGAAAAGTTCTTTGTTGTTTGTGGGTGAAGGGTGAAGATCATTCCCAAAGTTTCTCCTGTTGGGGCCATGATTGTCACGGATTCATTTGGGTGAGCGTATGGGGCCGTGCAGTCAGTCGTGAGTTTGTAGAATGGGATTTTTAAGTAATTCATGATTGCTTCTGCGGTTCCTTTTGCTTGGTAGAATTTGTTCTTGTCTGTGCTGTGAATTGCTCCGCAGATCCACTTTTCTTCTAACGGGAAGAATCCTTTGATGTCTTTGTATGTTCGGCCGATCTCGTAAAGTTTGAATTCTGAGAAGTTTTTTGTGTTGGCGTGGATTGCTTTCAATATGTTTGGGACGAGGGTTGTGCGCATGTGCGTTTGATCCTCAGACAAGTAGTTTTCGATTTTGATGTGTGTTTCTTCTTCGAGGCTGCAGTTGTTCAAGTCGTCTTTTGAGTAGAATGAGTAGCTTTGGATCTCGTTGAAGTTGAGGCCGTAGCTAAGGAATTTTCGGAGGTCGTGTTTGACGATTCTTTCTAAGTTTTCTTCTGGTAATTTTGTTGGGAGGGAAGGCAAGACGGGTGGAATTTGGTCGTATCCGTAGATTCTTGCTACTTCTTCAATAAGGTCGTCTTCGGTGTTGACGTCTTTTTGTGCGCGGAAAGAGGGTACTTCTACTTTTAAGTTTTTGCCGCTTTCGGTGACTTTGAATTGAAGTCCAGAGAGGATACCTTTTATTTCAGTTTTGCTGATTTGGACTCCAATTTTCGAGACTGTTCTTTCTGGGCTTAATTCTATTATTCGAGGTTTTTTGTTTAATTTGTGGTTGTCGGTGATCGGTCCTGCGACTATTGCACCTGGGCTTACTTCTAGGACGAGTTCAATTGCTCGAAGCATTGCTAGGTGGGCCAATTCTGGGTCGAGTTGTTTTTCAAATCTTTGGACTGATTCGGTTCTTAGTCCTAGGGTTGTTGCCGTTCTTCGGACGTTTGCTCCGTTGAAGTTTGCAGATTCTATTATTATTTCGGTTGTGTCTGGATTGATACCTGAGTTGTGGCCTCCCATGACTCCTGCTATTGCGATTGGGGCCTCGTGGTCGGCAATTACTAACATTTCTTCTTTGAGGCGGTATGTTTTTTCGTCGATGGCTTTGATTGATTCTCCTTTATTTGCGGTTCTTACGACGATACCTTCTTTGATTAGGTTTCTGTCGAATGCATGAAGAGGTTGTCCAAGTTCAGACGAGATGTAGTTTGTTACGTCGACTATGTTGTTGTATGTTTGGTGGCCGACGGCTTTGAGTCGTTTTTTTATCCATTCTGGAGAGTCTTTGATTGTGATGTTTTTGATAACTACTCCGCAGTATCGAGGGCAAAGGTCGTAGGTGTGTATGTCGACTTTTAGTTTATCTCCTGTTGTTGGGAGGGGCGGTTTCGGGTTTAGGGGTTTGAATGGCGTTTTGTATATTGCTGAAACTTCCCGAGCGATTCCGTAGTGCCCCCAGAGGTCTGGTCTGTGAGTCAGAGATTTGTTGTCGAATTCGAAGATGGTGTCGTCGAGTTTCAAAAGTTCTGCGATTGGAGTTCCTGGATTTGGTTTCATTGCGGAAAGATCGAGGATGCTTTCTGGGCCTTCGCTTTTTGGTTTTTCTAGTCCAATTTCTTCGCTTGCGCATATCATTCCTGAACTTTCTTCTCCGCGGATTTTTACTTTTTCTAGTACAACTGGTTCTCCTTCACCGTGCCATTTTACTTTACAGCCTGGGCCTGCGTATGCGATTAGCATTCCTTCTTTTAGGTTATCACCGCCGCAAACTACTCGAGCGTTAGAGGCATTGCTTCCGAGTGATACTGTTGCAATTCGAAGTTTGTCTGCGTTTGGATGTTTGTGGATCTCTTTTACTTGGCCGACTACGACTCCGTCGAGCAGATCTGAGCCTTCACTGAATCCCTCGACTTCTGCGGTTTTCAAAGTTAGGGTGCTCGCTAATTCTTCAGGCTTGATGCCTTTAGGAACGCTTGTGAATTGTTTTAGCCATTCGAGAGAAACGTACATTTATTTGAATTGATTAATGAATCTGAGGTCTCCGCCTTGGAAATAGCGGATGTCGGTGATGCCGTATCGCATCATAACTAGTCTTTCAAGTCCGAAACCGAATGCCCATCCTTGATATTCTTTTGGGTCGACGCCTCCTGCGCGGAGAACGTTTTCGTGGGTCATTCCTGATCCCATGAATTCGACCCAACCTGTTTTTTTGCATACTCGGCAGCCTTTTCCGTCACAAAGTAGGCATGAGAAATCTAGTTCCAATCCAGGTTCAACGAAAGGGAAGTATCCTGGGCGGAATCTGACTTCGACTTCTTTGCCGAAAAGCCGGCTCAAGAATTCTTTCATAATTCCCTTCAAGGTTGCTATCGAAATATCTTTGTCTATCAACATTCCTTCAACTTGGTTGAATGTGTGTTCGTGTCTGGCGTCGGTTGCTTCGTTTCGGAAGACGCGTCCTGGGACAATCATTCGGAGTGGAGCGCCGTATTTTTCCATTGCTCTTACTTGGTTTGGCGAAGTGTGTGTTCTGAGGACTAAGCGACCTTGTTTGCGGTCTGGTTTTCCCTCGATGAAGAAGGTGTCTTGCATGTCTCTTGCTGGATGATCCGCAGGTATGTTTAGGCCCTCGAAGTTGTAGTATTCGCTTTCGATTTCAGGTCCGTCTATGATCATGAATCCCATTTGGCTGAAGATGTCTTCAACTTCTTTTTGAGTTTGGGAGAGGATGTGGATTGCTCCGGTTTGGCGTTCTGTTCCTGGGTATGTTGTGTCAAAAAACTCCTTGCTCAAACTTGCTTCGAGATCAGCTTTTTCTAATAGTTTTTCTTTGAGAGAGAATGCGTTTTCGAGTTCTGTTTTGAGTATGTTTAGGTCTTGACCTGCGCGTTTTCGTTTGTTTTCGGTCAGATTTTTAAGATCGCGCAAAAGTGTTGTTAATTGGCCTTTTCTTCCCAAAAACTTAACCTCTAATTCTTTTAATGAAGGTAGGTTCTTCGCTTTTTCTATGAATTGTAAAGCGTCTTTTTTTAATTTGTCGAGATTTTCCATAACTTTTGGTATGATACTAGAAGTACTTTATATATTTTAAGGGGGAAAATCAATCTTTAACCTATTTCTATGTCCAAAAAAATCAAGGTAATGCTCCTGGTCGTGCTTTTCGTTGTGGTCGTTGGGGGTGTGGGGTATTCCGTAGGGGGTGATTCCCTTAAGGGGCTTTTGTTGAGGGCTCCGGTTGTGAGAAGTCTTAGTAGAGACAAAGTTGTGAGACTAAGCAAGGATGATGTTTTAAAAAAAGTGAAAGAAGTTTCTGTTTTAAGGGGAGAGCTTTTTGAAGAAGATGAAAAGGGTGATTTGCAGTTGATTGCAAGTCGTCCAACGAAAGAAGATATGAAAAAGTTGAAGGATTATACTGATGATTTGAAAACATTTAGAAACGAATACCTGGCTGTTATGAAAAGTTTTAACGAGGATTTCAAGGGGGCTCGTTTTATGGATATGAGTGATGGTGGTGATAAAGGGGATTGGTATGATTCTGATGATGCGGAAGATCCTGGGAGTTATACTTCTGAGCCCGAGCCAGAGGATCCTGAGCCACCAGCTTTGAATCCGGCGGATTATTATGATGAAGATGGCGTTTTTAATTTCTTGGCGTATGTCCAAGCTTATGTAGATTTGTTTTTATATAAACCTGAGGATTATGATGGAAATTATGTTTGGGTTTTCCCTTTTCATTATGTCTCTTACGACATAGATACTGACATTCTTTCTCCTGAAAATCCGCATGTGGCTTCGAATTTTGTTGCTTGTACTATTGGGGATGAGCCTTCTTTTGTTAATTCGGTTGCTTTCGATTTGAAGGGTGCGACTGGTGGGAAGGTGGAGTTTGTAGTTAATTCTGGTACTTCTCATGATGGGCCTCTAGAAATTTTGGATCATTCTGTGAAGACTTGGGTTAATAATTGGCCTGGAGATATTAATTTCCCTGACCAGACTCCTGTCATTCTGGATCCAGGGGAATGCGTTGGATTTGGGCTTCAATATCTAGACACTTATCCTGAACAGTGGGATCCTCAGTATTTCCCTTCTTGGGGGCAATTCTCTCTGAGAGGTTTGGGATCTACATTACCTGTATATTTTATAGGGGATGGTGTTGAGCTGAGTGCTTTGGAGGATTCTAATGTTTTGCGTGGTTCAATAAATGTTTTTGAGTATTTGGATGCAATTTTGTTGGAGGGGAATCCTTACAATTTGCAGTATGACGTTGAGGGGCCAGATGTTTCTTATGCTTGGCTTGGGTCTTTTGATGCTAAGACTACTCCTAATAGTAAAGCGACTGTTGAGAACCTTGTTTTTGATTTTGAAAATACTTACGACGAAGCTTTTGATGTTTCTATCTCGGCTCATTACCGTAAGGATAAAAAATTCCATATTGATGACGATTCATATTTTGTTAGCAAGGATTTCACTTTAGAGCCTGGTTTGAACACTGTTGATTTAGGGTTTGAGCTTGGTTATGCGGAAAGGGCATCTTTCAATATTAACCTAATAGAGCCTCCTACTAGTGAGGGAAGTATGACTTTGAGTTTGGTTGATGTTGGCTCTGATGCTGATAAATATGAAGGTGGTGACGCTTATTATCCTTCTTATAACGAGCCTTTTGATGGTTTGGAACTTAATACTGTAGATTTTCAAGCTGCCGTTTCGGAAGGGGCGCCTTATATTAGGGCTAGTTGGTATCCTTATTCCAATTGGAATTCGATCGAGTGGTATTCTGAGGATGATTTTGATAGCGCCGAGATTCTCGCTAATCCAACTATTTCATGGGTGATGTTTGAGCACTCTAATCAGGCCGATGAAGGAATCTTGCCTATAGATATTGATCCTTTTGTATTTGATATATATGGTTATTTTGAGAATCCTATTTCTGTAACTTTGTATTCTGAGGGTGCTACCTATAATGAGGAGCTAGGCTACAACGAGTGGGATGGTGTTGAAATTGGGCAGTACGATGTTTTGCCTGGCAGTTCTGTCTATGTTGATCCTGACCCTATATATTCGTCAAATTCTAGAAGTTATGCTTTGATTGTCGATGAATTTCCTTACGAGCCTAACGAAGATTCTGCTTTGGTTAAGGTTAAAATAAACAATGAGTTTGAGGCTACTTTGACGGACCCTGATGTTCCAGATTTTATCGATGGTGTTCCTGCGGATGTTTATGTTTACGATCATCTTGCTAATTACTATGTTGCGAATTTTATTTATCCTATGGTTTACAGGATGGTAGGATTTGCGCCTATCTTGGTTTATAAAGATGTGGATTATAACTCTTCTGTGGAGACCGTCATTTTGAGTCAATGGGAGGATTCAGAGTCTTATACTATGAATAATGTTTGTATGCATGCTCAAGGTGGAGTGGTTATTAAAGGTTTCACCTATAGACATGATACAAGATATGATTCTCCTTACGAGGCAGTTACTTTGAATACTGGAGATAACATTATTTATTTGGACTTTGATAGTGAATGGACTGAGGAGCTTGCTACTTTCCATTTGACCAACCCTGTAACATTTGATAGTCAAGATTTTTGTTTGTCTTTGGAGGTTGCACTTCCGACTACTGATGTTGAAGACGCTTGGTTTGATTTGATAGGTATAGATGCTGTTGATGGAGAAGGGGTGTCCGTGAGCGTATACGAGACTTATCAGCCGCCTAACAATGCTTTGCTAGGCACAAACAACCCTATAGATGGACCAGTTGTTAGCTTTCTTGATTTCTAGATGAGATAAAAACGAAGTGGGCTTGGGTTTTAATTAACTCAAGTCCATTTTGTGGTGGTCTTGGCGGGGCGGGGTCCGGGGCTTGTTTCAAGAGGTGTTTTGTGGTATAATAATCCTGTTGACGTTGTCGGCAAAACAAAAATTTAAACAAAAATACTATGGGATTATTTGGTAGCGGTTCTGAAAAGGATAAGGGTGGTGATGTTATTGATCTTGGGAGGAAGGTTGAGGAGGCTGAGAAAAAAAAGGAAGAGGGAAAAAAAGATAAGAGGCTAGCGTTGTTGTCGAGTATTGTTGAGCAGTCTGGAGAGCTAAAAGAGGCAGAGACGGCAAAAGACAGTGTTTCTTCTATGATTTTGAAGTGGGCGGTTGAGAAGCCCTGGCTTGTTGAGTTTCAACTCTTGAGTCTTTATCAGGGCGTGGATCCTCAGGATGATAAGGCGTCTGTGGAAATGTTTTCTGGAGAGGTTAAATACATGGATAAGAAAATTAAGTTAATGAAGTCTGAAATAAAAGGGTCTGACATTGGTAAAGATGAGAAGCGTTTGGCTTTGAAAAATTTGAAATTATTTTCTAAGGCTTTGGATAGACTCGAGGGGTATTTGGAAAATTTGATGGATTTGAGTGATGAAGAACGTGAGAGTATTCACAATCTTGATAAGAATGATTTGTCTAGGGCTCAGAGGAGAGTTCTGAATGATGAGGAGAAAGTTTCTGAGCGCAAGGAGGTTCTTGGTAAGAATGTTAAGGCTAACCAAGAGTTGAAGGCGAAGATGAAGAACATAGCGGCAGCTATGTAGATACCTGTTTAAGATTAAAAAAAGCCCGGGACCTTGCGGCCTCGGGCGGTTTTTTATGTATTGAACCCTCCTTTCAGTCGGGTTGTTGCAGAAGCGCAAGCTTGGTTCTTATATATTTGAACCCTCCTTTCAGTCGGGTTGTTGCAGAAGCGCAAGCTTTCTGCAACTGTTATCTAATCGCTTCTTTCAATGTCTTTCCAGCCTTGAAAGCAGGAAGTTTCATTGCAGGGATTTTGATAGTTTCGCTAGGATTTCTTGGGTTTACACCTTTTCTAGCAGATCTTTTTGAAACTCTGAAAGTTCCAAAACCAGTGATTGTCACCGTGTCTCCTTTCTTTAGAGATTTTGTGATTGTCTCAAGTATAGTCTCGAGAACTTCCCCTGCAGCTTTCTTTGTGAGTCCAGTCTTCTCAGCAGCTGTGTTAACTAGGTCTTGCTTAGTCATAGCTAAGTTGGGTTAAAAAATTTGTTTTTAAAAATTTGAACGTGATTGCATTATATTTTTTTAGGATTCCAATGCAACACAAAGTGCGGAAAGTGCCCAATACTGGGCTTGTGGGAGAGAAGAAATGTTGGATTTTATAAAAAAACTTTTGAAAAAACTTTTGACTAAAGAGTCCTAATCATATAGAAACAATTTATGGCGAAGAATTTAGTGATAGTTGAGTCTCCAGCAAAAGCGAAAACAATTTCGCGGTTTTTGGGCAGCGACTACAGGGTTTTAGCGTCGATGGGTCATATTCGTGATCTTCCAAAGTCGAAGACTGGAGTTGATGTTGAGAAAGATTTTGAACCGGAGTACGTCATTTCTCCTGAGAAAAAGAAGACTGTTAAAATGTTGAAAGACGAAGTGAAGGATGGAACTGTGGTTTGGGTCGCGACTGATGAGGACCGAGAAGGAGAAGCTATTGGGTGGCATCTATTGTCTGCTCTAAAAGTGGATGAGAAAAAAAATCCGGTGAAGAGAATTGTTTTTCATGAGATTACAAAAAGTGCTATTGAAAAGGCTATCGAGACTCCGCGCGAGATTGATCAGAATTTGGTTGATGCTCAGCAAGCTCGAAGGGTTCTTGACCGATTGGTTGGTTACGAGCTTTCGCCTTTGCTTTGGAGAAAGGTACGCAAGGGGCTTTCCGCTGGACGTGTGCAAAGTGTTGCCGTGCGTTTGGTTGTTGAGAGAGAGAGAGAAATAAAAGCTTTTAAGCCTGAGGAATTCTGGAAGATCAAAGGTCAGTTTAGTAAAAAAGAGGCTGATCAATTTGGAAGAAAAGATTTTGAGGCCGTGCTTGAGAAATCGGCTGACGGGAAAAAATTAGCGAACGAAAAGATTACTACTGAAGTTTTTGATAAATTAAAGGAGGCGACTTACAGGATTGGTTCTGTTGAAAAAAAGGATGTCAAAAGAAATCCTGCTGCGCCATTTATTACTTCTACTTTGCAGCAAGAAGCGTCACGAAAACTAGGGTTTTCTGTGAAGAAGACTATGCTTGTTGCTCAGAGGTTGTATGAGGGGGTTGATATTGGTGGAGGGGAGAGAGGTTTGATTACATACATGAGAACAGATTCGGTTAATTTGGCCGATGTGGCTTTGACGCAGGCTCGTGAGATTGTTACTGAAAAATTTGGTGCGGAATATTCATTGGAGACTCCGCGTTATTATAAAGGTAGAAAAGGCGCTCAAGAAGCGCACGAGGCTATTCGTCCCGTGGACTTGTCGGTTTTGCCAGATGACGTGAAGGGAAGTTTGGAGAAAGATATGTATAAGCTGTACGAGTTGATTTGGAAGAGGACGATTGCTTGTCAGATGAAAGAGGCTTTGTTGAATCAGGTTAAAGTTTCTGTTTTGCCTGTTGGGGTGGCTGGAGGCGAGGTGGATTTTGAGGGGTTATCATTTAATGCGACTGGTCAGACGATAGAGTTCCCTGGTTTCATGAAAGTTTATATGGAAGGTAAAGATGATGATGAAGAAAATGGCTCTTCTGATGATGATAAAATTTTGCCAGCACTTGATGTTGATGAAGATGTTGATTGTGCTGGGATTGAGTCGTCACAACATTTTACGAAACCACCTGCGAGATATACTGAGGCATCACTTGTGAAGAAGCTTGAATCGGAAGGGATTGGAAGACCGTCTACTTATGCGCCTACGATTTCTACTATTCAGAATAGGGGATATATCGAAAAAGATGGAAAACATTTGGTTCCAACAGAGGTGGCCGATATTATGCAAGTGTACTGTCCCTTATACACATCTGACGCTGCCGACGAAGATAGGG